>Ga0070708_100000041_pt1 | contig 83939 bp, 58 predicted proteins | sample KBSK5503metaG_FD_65469 | JGI IMG/M metagenome (GOLD analysis project Ga0070708, IMG submission 65469) | Corn, switchgrass and miscanthus rhizosphere microbial communities from Kellogg Biological Station, Michigan, USA - KBS K5-50-3 metaG | ecosystem: Host-associated > Plants > Roots >... | reverse complement strand
AAGGACGATTACGCCCTTCGCCGATTCGACGGTACCGCGTTGTTCGAGCACGACGATCCGCGGCTCGCCGAACATCCCGATTGGGGAACGCTCATCTTCAATTACGGGCGGCTCGAGATTCGAAACTTCCTCGTCGCCAACGCGCTGTATTGGCTGAACGAATTTCACGCCGATGGCCTGCGCGTCGACGCCGTCGCGTCGATGCTGTACCTCGACTACAGTCGCAAGCCCGGCCAGTGGCTGCCCAATCGCGCTGGCGGCCGCGAGAATCTCGATGCGATCGAGTTTCTCAAACAGTTCACCGAGACCGTGCACGCCGAAGCCCCCGGGTGTGTCACGATCGCCGAGGAGTCGACCGCGTGGGCCGGCGTGACGACTCCCGTGAACGAGGGCGGTCTTGGATTCACCTTCAAGTGGAACATGGGGTGGATGCACGACACGCTCACGTACTTCTCGCACGACCCGGTGCATCGCCGGTTCCATCACGACCAACTCACGTTCGCGATGTTGTATGAGTACAGCGAGCGATTCATCATGCCGCTGTCGCACGATGAGACAGTGCACCTCAAAGGCTCGCTGCTGAGCAAGATGCCCGGCGACGAATGGCAGAAGCTCGCGAACCTGCGCGTGATGCTCGCCTACATGTTCACCCGCCCCGGGAAAAAGCTGCTCTTCATGGGAACCGAGTTGGCCCCGTGGTCCGAGTGGAATCACGACACCAGTCTCGATTGGCACCTGCGCGACGTTCCGAATCGCTCGGCGTTCGGCCGCTTCCTCGCGCGACTGGGAACCGTGTACAAGCAGGAGCCGTCGCTTTGGCGCGACGACGCAACCTGGGAAGGGTTCAGCTGGATCGATGTCGCCGACAAGGAGAATTCCGTCATCGCGTATGTTCGGCGCGCCGGGCAGTCGCACGTTGTGGTTCTGCTCAACCTCACGCCGGTCCCGCGCGAACGGTACCGCGTCGGCGTTCCCGAGAACGCTCGCTACGTGCGCCTGCTCTCGACCGACGACGTGGATTGGGGCGGCAGTGGGTACGCCGCGTTTGACTCAATCGAATCGGAAGCGTCGCCGTTTCACGGACAGGCACAATCGATCGAGATCACGCTGCCGCCGTTGGCCGCCGTCGTGCTCGCGCCGTCGCGTCAATGACGGAGGCGGCGCGCGCGAGCAATCGCGGGCGGGCAAGACGAGGTGCCCGCGACGACGTGCCCCGGTCGTCGCTCGTCGAGTTGGCGGAGTACGCGGGAATTGTTCCGGAGTATCTCGACCAGACGGGCAACGAGGTCCGGGTCACGAGCGACGCGACGCGGCGCGCCCTCCTGTCGGCGCTGGGCGTCGATGCGTCGACCGACGATGCCGCGCGCGAGTCGCTCGTCGCCGTTCGCCAGCGAGATGGAGCGCGGCTTATTCCGCCCGTGCGCGTCGTCGAATACGGCGGCGCTGCCGTGACCACGCTGTCGGCACGGTCGCCGTCGGTTCGCCCGATCACCGGGCCATGGCGACTCGAGCTCGAGACCGAGAACGGTGAGCGGCGCGTCACCGAGGGTCCGTGGCGCGGCGGTACGGAGCTCGAGATCGCGCTGCCGCCCATCTCGCTTGGCTATCACCGACTGCGGCTCACACTGAGCGCGGGCGGCCGCGAGTGGATCGATGAGCAAACACTCATTGTTGTACCGCCGCGATGCGTCGCGCCCGACGCCCGATTGGGTGATCGTAAGGCGTTCGGTCTGATCGCCAACCTCTACACCGTTCGCAGCGCGACGAACTGGGGGATTGGCGATCTCTCCGATCTGGCGTCGCTCGCCGAGTGGACCGGCCGATGTGGCGGCGACTTCGTCGGCGTGAATCCGCTACACGCGCTGCTCAATCGCGGCGGCGACATCAGCCCGTACAGTCCGGTCAGCCGTCTGTTCAGAAATCCGATCTACATCGATGTCTTGCGCGTGCCCGAGCTCGAGCACGCACCCGACCTCCGCGAGCAACTCGTCGGCCCAGAGCTCACGGCCGATATCAACGCGTTGCGCGAGTCTCCGGACGTGCGTTACGAGCAGGTCATGGCCGTCAAGGGTCTGGCGCTCACCGCGCTGCACCGCGTGTTCCTCGATCGGGTCAGACACTCTGGCGCCGGGCGCGCGCGCGACTACGAGAGCTATATCGCGCAACACGAGCCGGCTCTCACGCGCTTCGCGACGTGGATGGCGATCGCCGAGGCGCAGTCGGCCGGGCGGCGCGCGAGCGGCCATCCATACGATTGGCGAACGTGGCCAACGGAATGGCGGTCGCCCGAGAGCGAGGCGGTACGAGCGTTCGCCGAGGAGCACGCGCAGCGCATCGACTTTCATCGATGGCTGCAGTTCGAGGCGGACCGTCAACTCGCCGCGGCGGCATCCCGCGCGCGCGACGCGGGCATGGCGATCGGTCTATATCAAGATTTGGCAATCGGAACATCGGCCGCGGGCGCCGACGCGTGGGCATATCCCGATCTGTTCGTTCCACGTGTGAGCGTCGGCGCGCCGCCCGACCCCTACGCCATGTCGGGCCAAAACTGGGGCCTGCCTCCAATCAATCCGCGCGCATTGCGCGATAATCGCTATCGCTACTTCGTCGATCTGTTGCGCAGCGGATTCCGTCACGCCGGCGCCCTTCGCATCGATCACGTGCTGGGCCTGTTCCGTCTGTTCTGGATTCCAGAGGGCATGTCGGGAGTCGACGGCGCCTACGTCCGCTATCCCGCGGCCGATCTTCTCGGCATCGTCGCGCTCGAGAGCGTGCGGCACCACGCGCTCGTCGTCGGCGAAGATCTGGGAACAGTCCCCAAAGAAGTGCCGCGTGCGCTGGAAAAGTGGGGGATCCTATCGTCGAAGGTCCTCTTCTTCGAGCGTGATCGGCGTGGCGGATTCAAATCATCGAAGTCATATCCCGAGCTCGCGCTCGCCACAGCCGACACGCACGACATGGCGACGCTTGCCGGATTCTGGCAGGGTCGCGACATCGACGTGCGCGCCGTTGTCGGATTGCTCGAACGCGAGTCGGTCGAACGCGCTCGCGACGAACGCGACGCCGACCGAACCGCGCTCTTGCGCCGACTCAAGCAGGAGAGGCTGCTGCCGAAGGCACTCATGCCGAAGTCACCAGCGGAGTTCCGCGCCGCCGTGCACGCGTTCGTCTGCCGCACGCCGTCGCGGCTCGTCGGTCTCTCGCTCGACGATCTGGCGGGCGAAGTCGAGCAGGTGAACGTGCCGGGCGTCGCGCCCGACACGTTTTCATGCTGGACCCGAAAGATGCGCGATACGCTCGAGACACTCATGCTGAGCAGCGAGGTGCGCACGGCACTTCGCTGCGACGGTCGCGCGAAATCGGGCGCCTCGGGGTAGCATGTGGCGCCTCACCGCGTTGGCGATCGCAGATCGTGTTTGAGAACCTGCCGGCAGGCGATTTGGTGCAGATCGGAGACGTATTCGTCAAGCTTCCGATGATTGTCGCCGCCGGCTAGTTTGCGCATCGGTCTGGGCTGTCGAGCTGATCCGCAACCGCCCTGGCACGACATATTCTCTGTTCTCGCGTTTCGTTGCCGAACCCCAGGTGGTTCGGTCCGACGTATCGCGATGTCATGCTGCGTCTTACTGAACCCGACACGGTGAGTGATCGAGGTCTGAATGAGTCTTGCTCCATCCAAAATGACTGTTGCGTACTTCTCGATGGAGATCGCCCTCGACAGGGCGATCCCCACATATAGCGGTGGCTTGGGCGTTCTTGCCGGAGATACACTGCGATCGGCCGCCGACTTGGCCGTCTCGGTCGTCGGCATCACCCTGCTCCACCGCAAAGGCTATTTCGAGCAGCATCTTGATTCAGAAGGCAATCAAACCGAGGCGCCGGTCCTGTGGCGGCCCGAAGACGTGCTCGAGCCGGTCGATGCGCGGGCGTCGGTGTTGATCGAAGGCCGTCGTGTGGCGATCCGCGCGTGGAAGTACTCGGTGCGCGGTATCACCGGGCACGAGGTGCCGGTGTATCTGCTCGACACCCAGCTCCCCGAGAACTCGGAATTCGACCGAACACTCACTGACTCCTTGTATGGCGGCGACAGTCATTATCGCCTGTGCCAGGAGGTGGTGCTCGGAATGGGCGGCGCCGCGTTGCTACGGGCGCTGAATTGTCCGGCCGAGTTGTACCATCTGAACGAAGGTCATTCAGTGCTCCTGACACTCTGTTTACTCGAGTGGCAGCTCGACGGGCGCAAGTCGTTCGAGCTCGACGAGAGTGATCTCGAGGCGGTACGCAGCCGCTGTGTGTTCACCACGCACACGCCCGTCCCCGCCGGCCATGATCGATTTCCCCTCGACATGGTCCGCACGGTCCTTGGCGACGATCAGGTCGCGTTGCTCGAGGCCGCGCATTGTGTCGGCGAGGGTGTGCTCAACATGACGCACGTCGCACTCCGTCTGGCCCGGTTCGTCAATGGCGTCGCGATGAAGCATCGCGAGGTGTCGCAGGGAATGTTTCCGAACTTCCCGATCGACGCGATTACGAACGGAGTGCACGCCGCGACATGGACGTCGCCGTCGTTCCAAGCATTGTTCGACCGGCGAATTCCCGAGTGGCGCACCGACAATCTGTACCTCCGCTACGCCGTCGGCATTCCGCTTCCCGAGATTCGCGCCGCGCACGCCGAGGCGAAGAATGCGATGATCGCGGCGATCGCCAAACGGAATGGCGTCACGCTCGATCCCAAGGTGTTCACGATCGGATTCGCGCGGCGTGCCACGCCGTACAAGCGCGCCGATCTCGTGTTCGCCGACCTGGTGCGACTTGCCGAAATCGCGATCGCGGTCGGTCCGCTCCAGATCGTGTTCGGCGGCAAGGCGCATCCGAACGACAGCGGCGGGCAGGATTTGATTCGCCGGATCTTCCACGCGGCCGCCTCGCTCGCCGACAAGATCACCGTCGTGTACGTCGAGAACTACGAGATGACGATTGCGGCGCAGATCGTCGCCGGCGTTGATCTCTGGTTGAACAATCCGATGAAGCCGCTGGAGGCGAGCGGGACGAGCGGCATGAAAGCCGCCCTCAATGGCGTGCCGAGCTTGAGTGTGCTCGACGGCTGGTGGATCGAGGGGCACGTCGAGGGCGTCACGGGTTGGTCGATCGGCGGCACCGAGCCGGAAGGCGACCAATCAAAGGACGCGAATGAGATCTATCTCAAGCTCGAGCGGGTCATCCTCCCGCTGTACTATGGCCTCCCCTTCGCCTACGCCGAAGTGATGCGCTCGGCGATTGGGTTGAACGGCTCGTTCTTCAACACACAGCGTATGGTCGAACAGTACGTTCGCAACGCCTATTTCCCTGAGGTCGCACCGACGCTGGTGGAGGTCGGCGACTAGCCCTACTCCGGCGCCTCGAGCTCCTCCTCCATCTCGGCGGTCTTTCGAACCGCGCGCAACGCTGTATTCCCCGCGACGATCGCGCCGAGCAGGATGTAGATGTAGAACGTGTAGAATCGCCACCAGAGCAGCGCTGCGGCGAAGAGCGATTTCCCGATCACACCGGCGAGCGCCGCACGAAATGCCAACTCCACGGCACCGCCGCCGCCAGGCGCGGGCACGACCGCGGCGCCGTAGAGAAGACCGAGCGGCCAGAGCGCCAGCGGCGCGAGCGGAGCGACTGAGCCTGCGCCCAGCACGAGCGCCGGCAAAACGCAGAGCCGCATTGCGACGTGAATCACCGACATCGTGTACGAGCCAAAGGCCCAGCGAAAGTCGATGTGTCGAACGCTGTCGACCGTCGTTCGCACCTGCGCGAGCCAGCGCTCGATCACGTTCCATCGACGTCCGCCCAATCCAATGCGTCGCGCCCACACGGGCGCCACGTGGCGAACAGGTTTGCGCGCCATCGCCATGGCAATCGCCGCGATTCCGAGCACGAACCCCGCATACGTGCCGACCACGCCGACCAATGCACCGAGCACCACTCCGGCATGTCGAAACACGATCGCGACGACAATGACGACCGTCGCCAACGACAGCGCCTCGAGAAACAGCTCGGCGAAGAGCACCACGAGCGCGCTGGACGTTGGAACGCCGGCTTCGGCGAGGACGAGAAATCGCGCCGGTTCGGCGCCCGATCGCGCCGGCGTGATCGACGCGCCGAAGTCACCGGCCAGCGTCGTCCGCAGCGCCGTAACGAAACTGAGCTCGATGTGCGCCGCTTTCGCGCTCCATGTGATCTTCCACGAGCGCGTCAGGATCTCGGTGAGTACCGCGGCGATCGCCAGGAGATGGGCTTGCAGCGGCAACCCGATCGCGCTGCCAGCCCGCCACCACCGCAGAATGAAGAACACCGAGACGCCGATAACCGCCGCGAACGACACGGCGGTATACGTCCAGCGTCTCCAAGTCATGCGGTGGCGCGGATCAGCACTCTGCGAATCTTTCTGTCGAGGAGGGAAAGGTCAACCAACGCGATGGGAGGGTGGAGGGTGGAGGGTTGAGGGTGGAGGGGACGTGCGCGGCGCTACGCGCCGCTCAACTGCATTAGAACGGCACACCATCAAATGCCGTTAAGCGCCGAAGGCGCCGTCCTGCCCTCCACCCTCCACCCTCCACCCTCAACCCTCAACCCTGCTGCCCCGGCGCGATCCCTTCCTCCTCCACGCCTGGCGCCGACCCTTTGGGCTTCAGAATATCACCGATTTGATGCCGCGCGTCGTCGAGATGGCGTTTCGTCGCGACGTCGTTCGCTCGCTTCGACGCCGCCACGATCTCAGCGTCGAGTTGCTTGAGCTCACCGCGCAGCATCGCCTTGATCTCGCCGGTGTTGGCCGGCGGAGCGGCGGCGCCGCCTCGACCACCACCGCCGCCACCGCGACCGCCGGCCGCGGGCGCGTTCGCTGGAGGATTGATCTTGTTGTTGATGTCGGTGAGGTAGGCGCGCTGCAGCCCGCGGCGGTACACATCGATTTTCGTCGCACCGCCGCCGTAGATCTCCGACCACACACCGTGCCGCAGATCGCCCAGCATCTCGGCGAACGTGTACACCTCGCTCGGATTCTTCGCCAACGCTTCCGTCTCGATGAGACGCGTCAGCTTCGCGTCGTTCAGGAGACTCGTGATCACCGCCGATTGCGCGTTGACGATGCGCGTGACTTCTCCGGTCGGTTCGATCTTGCGGAGAATGTCGTCGTCGATCAACCACGTTGGCGTCTGCAGTCCATTCTCGGCGATGAACTTCATCGCTTGCTGTTGGCGGGCTTTCGGAACTGGCGTGAAGCGCACACCGGGCTGATCGCCGTACTTCTCCTGCGAGTTCATACCGCCGACGAGATTGGCGACATGGCCGAGCTCCGTGCGGAATTGGCCGATCTGTCGGTTATACAGCTCGGCGAGTACATCGTAATCGTCTGTCGGCTTGACCGTCGCCGACTCGATCCACTGCATGTTGCGTTTCAAGTTCTTGAATCCGAGCTCGGTGGCGCGCACCGGATCGGCATCGCCCACGGCCTCGGTTTCGTCGCCCGGATCGGAGCCGAACGCGCCGCTCGTCGAGAAGCGAAGCCACGGCTTGGTGTCCTGCTCGCGCGCCCACGAGTCGAGCGTCGTGCGCTCGGATTCGGCGCCGGCGATCAGTTCGGCGCCCGTGTGCGTCTTACCCTGCTGCGCGACTTGCATCGGGATGGTAACCGGCGCGTAACCCCATTTCGTCGCCCAGATGTCGTACGGCCCGATGCGCGGGATCAACAGCTCGGGCGGAATGTGGTCCTCGGGCTGGACCACGTAGTTGAAGCGCGAGTAATCCATCAGTGTCGACACGTGTCCCATGCGACGCAGGAAGTCCGCGTTGCGAATGCTGTCGATTGGATATTGCGAGCTCGCCTTCATGTTGTGCTGAAAGCCGATTGTGTGACCGACTTCGTGCGCCAGCACGTACTCGAGCAGTCGGCCCATCAGCGAGTCCGGCAGCGGGAACTGTCGCGCGCGCGGGTCGTTTGCCGCGGCCTGCGTGAAATACCACGTTCGCGCCAAGTTCTGCACGTTGTGATAGAACTGAATGTGCGCGTTCAGAATCTCGCCCGAGCGCGGGTCGTGGATGTTTGGGCCGGACGCGTTCTCCGTGGTCGATGGCAGCCAACGCACCACCGAATAGCGCGCGTCCTCCGGCGACCAGTCGGGATCGTTCGTCGGCGCCACCTTGCCGATGATCGCGTTCTTGAATCCCGCCGCCTCGAACGCCGGCTGCCAGTCTTCAATCGCCTTGATCAGGTACGGGCGCCACTTCTCCGGCGTGTTCGCGTCGAGGTAGTACACGATCTGCTTGACCGGCTCCGAGATCGCGGCGCTCGGATCCTTTTTCTCGAGCCGGTAGCGCGTGATGAAACAGCGCTGGTCGTCGGCGACGCGCTGCGATGGCTGCGAGTAGTCGGTCACCGTGAGACTGAAGTAGCCGACGCGATTGTCGCACAGGCGCGGCTGCATCGGCACTTCGGGCAGCTTGTGGAAGCTGTACGACGCGACGATCGTCGCGGTCGGCGCCGTGATTCCGGGCGCGCCGCGACCACCGCGACCCGGTGTGGTTGGAGTCGCCGCACCGCGACCAGTGTTCCCCTGCGCAAACGTCAACGTCGAGTAGATGTTGACGTTGTCAGGGAATGACGCGACTCGTTCGATCCACGACCGCGTCGCATCGACCGTGTAGCCATTGCCGATGCGCTGCGCGGGCGAGAGCTCCGGTGGTGGCTGCGTGAACAGCCGCGAGACGTCGATCACGGCCGCGCTGTCCGGACCGTAGGCTTCGACGTTGAACGTCGCAATGATGGGATGAACGTTCGATGCTTGCACCGCGCCGGCGACCGGCGCCGTGGTGTCGCTCGCCATCACCTCATACGAGACGCCGCGCAGGACGATGCGGTGGTCGCGTCGCTCGAACCGGAGTACACGATTGCCCGCGGACTGCCCACCGTAGCCAGCGCCGAGTGTCGTTTGCGCGATTTCTTGCACGAGCAGGATGTCTCGGTTCATCTCGCGGCGCGGAATCTCGAATAACACGCGCTCGCCGACGCGGTGCACTTTGAACAGGCCGCTCTTGGTCTGCGCCTGCGCGGTGACGATGCGATTGTAGGACTGCGGATTGGGCGTTCCCGCTTGGGCGCCTCCGCCCGCGCCACCGCGACCGGCGCGTCCACCCGCCGGCGCTTCGCTCGAATCGGACGGGTTACTGGGGACTTGTGGTTGTTGCTGGGGCGCCGCTCGCGACGGGCCAGCCGGAACGGGAGTTGGTGCCGACGTCTTGGTCGTGCCGCAGCCGATTGCTACGACGGCGCTCGCGGCCGCCAGAACCACAGCGGAGCTCGTTCGCATATACACCTGCTGAGAAGGGAAAACGGTGGGAAGGTCGATGCGACGGAATCGAAGTCTCTCTCCACGAACGTCCCGCGCGGCCAAATCGTTGCGGGGATCTCAATCCTCTCGTCCCGACCGTCGGTCCGATAGCTGCGATGTCAATCCCTGATGGCTGAACCATGGGCAATTCGACCGGCGCCGGGCGGCTCGGCGATGCCGATCGTCAGTCGTCGCGCACGGCGAAGACGTCGAGCCACGGCGCCCAGTGAGCGCCGTCTCGCCGAGCGACGGCCGCCAACGCTCGCTTGATGAGCGTTTCCTCAATGCGCGCCCACGGCCGCGTCCATTCGTCGGCGGTCGGAACCAGCACGTCGCCCCGAACGCCGCGAAATACTGAATCCTTGCTCCTCGAGCAGCCGCGCCAGCGCATCGCGCGTGAAACCGAAGCGATAGGGGAAGGTGAGCAAGTTGTTCTGCGCAAGCAGCGCGCGTGCCGCTGCGCGCTCCACCCACCCGCCCCGCGCGAACCGGCGCCGGAGCGCGACATAGAACTCGCCGTTCGGTATGCGAACGGCGAACGTCCCGCCCGGGCGCAGCAGTTTCGCCGCGGCGTTCACCACCGCGCGCGGATCGGCGAGTTGATCAAAGGTGTTCCAGATGGCGACGGCGTCGAACGTGCGATCCCTGCTGAACGACGTGAGCTCGCCATCATGCACTGTGAACCCCATCGTTCGGGCGAACGCGTTCACTCGAGCGTTGATGTCGAGTCCTTCGAATTGCAGGCCTTCTTCGCGCGCGGCGGCGAGAAACGCGCCGACATAGCTACCAACCTCGAGGCCTGACCCGCCGCGCCCGAGCAGAATGCGTAGCGCGCGAGCGCGTGAGCGCAGTGCCGGCAGCTGCGTCGCATGTAGCGATCGCAGGACATCGGGCGACGGCGCTTCTCGCGCATAAATCTCGGTGAGCTCGTGCGCGCGCTCGACGGGATTGCGGTAGACCAATCCGCATTCACGACACCGCACCAAGCGAAATGGCGTGTGCTCGGAAAACGCAACGCGGTCGGTCAGACGCTCGGGCGGCGTGTCCGGTCGAAGACGGCGCTGATGATATTCCCAGAGCGCCTCGACTTCGGCGCGGAGCTCGTCGTGTTCAGCGACGACCTCCGCGTCGGTGTGATCGCAGACGACGCACCGCGACGGTTCGTACGACAGACTTGGCACGACCCGCCGAGGTGCACGGACGGTGCCTACGGAATCTTGTAGTAGTCGATCTTGTTGTCGGTAAGTCGTGGGATCGCCACGATGTTGCGCTTGGTATCGACGCCGATGTCCGCCGGCCCGCTCACGTTCGGGACGAGCGTGGTCAGCTCGCCGTTTTGAATGATGTGAACCGCGCTATCCGCCCAACTCGTGACGAGAATGCGCCCGTCGGCCAACACCTCGACACCGTCGTATTGTCCAGGACCGGTCACCAAGGGCGTCGTGGCCTTGTCTCCCTCCTTCCACGTTTGGACCGCCTTGCCGTTCGAGGGACCAAGAATGAATCGTCCGCTCGTACTGTCCCAGGCGATTCCGTTTGGCGCGTCGAGCGAATCGGGTCTGAGCGCGACCGCCGTGCGGCCGGTGATCTTGAAGATCTGATCGACGCCCGAGTGCGACATCGCGCCCTTCGCATCGATGGTGATCCCCGTGTCGGTTACGTAAACCGCGCCGGCGCCGTCGACCGCGACGTCGTTGAGAAACATCGCTTTCTGCGCCGAGAGATCGATATCGGCGATCGGGGCGCCCGTGCGGCGGTTGAAGGCGCGCACGTGATTGATGTCCGCCACCCACAACGTATCGCCCACGAGCGCCAGCCCTTTCGGCGCGTCGAGCTTTGCGCCGTTCTTTCCACCCTGCACGAGGATCTTTGTTGCCGCGGCCATGCTGTCGGCACGGACGACGGCGATGAACCCGTTGCCATCGTGCTGCGACGGATTGCCGTTGATGTTCGAGACATAAAACACGTCGAGCTCGGGATCGTAGCGCACCGATTCCGGCGTCTTCATCCCGTCTGTCTCGCCGACTTTGGTCGCGGTTGTCGGCGAGGCGGCCGGCGTCGCGGCGCCAGCGGGTTTGCTAGTGTCGGACGCCTGATCGGTCTTCGCGCAGCCGATCAATACGAGACCGCACATTCCGAGGACACGGACATTTCGATGTGACATATCTCATCTCCCGCCGAGTGAGCCCGCACCCGAGCATTGGTCGACCACTAGGAGATTAATCCCGCGGATCTCTTTCGCGAGATGGCCGCCGCGGACCACTCGCCGCCCTTGCCGGTCCCTTGCGTCGTCGCCTATTTCCGAGCCACCACCGCTTGCCGCTTTTTCTCTCCCGTCGGAGGCTTGACGTGTTCCGTCCGTCCCATGCTTCACGCTCGCCGCGTTTCCTCGTCGTTGTCGCTCTGGTCGCGCTATCGCACGGCGCCGGCTCCCAAAGCCTGGGCCAGGCGGATTCCGCGTCGTTCGCCGGCGTTCACTGGCGAGAGATCGGCCCATACCGCGGCGGTCGTTCGGCCGCCGTTGCCGGAAATCCATCGCGCCCCGACGAGTTCTGGATGGGGTCGCCTGGCGGGGGCGTGTTCAAGTCGATCAACGCCGGACAATCGTGGGCTCCGGTGACGGACAAATACTTTGGCGGCACCATCGGCGCCATCGCCGTCGCACCGTCCTCGCCCGACGTGGTGTACGTCGGCGGCGGCGAATACCCGATCCGCGGCAACGTCTCGCACGGCGACGGGGTGTGGAAGTCGACCGACGGAGGCAAGACGTGGACGTTCCTCGGGCTGGGCGAGACGCGCCAGATCGCCGACATCGTCGTCAACCCGACCAACCCCGATCTCGTCTACGTCGGCGCGCTCGGTCATGTCTGGGCACCGAACGCGGAACGAGGTGTTTATCGCTCGAAGGACGGCGGCAGGAATTGGGAGAAGATTCTTTTCCGCAACGATTCAACGGGTGTCGTCGATCTGGTGATGGATCCGAACAACCCGAATGTGTTGTATGCCGCGCTGTGGCAAGCGGGACGGACCCCGTGGATGCTGTCGTCGGGCGGGGCCGGCAGCGGCTTGTTCAAGAGCATCGACGGCGGCGACAACTGGACGGAGATCACGCGCAACACCGGTTTGCCGGCGGGCATTTGGGGCAACATCGGCGTGACCGTGTCGGGCGCCAACTCGAACCGCGTGTGGGCCAACATCGAAGCCGATTCGGGCGGAGTGTTCCGCTCGGACGACGCCGGCAAGACGTGGCAGCGCGTCAACGCCGACCGCAATCTCCGCCAGCGCGCGTGGTACTACACAAAGATTCACGCCGATCCCAAAGACACGAACGTCGTCTACGACAACAACGTCTCGTTCATGAAGTCGATCGATGGCGGCAAAACGTTCCGCCCGGTGCGCGGACTCGGCCACGGCGATTCGCACGATCTCTGGATCGATCCGAAAAACTCGAGTCGCATGGTCGAAGGTGACGACGGCGGCGCCGAGGTCAGCACCGACGGCGGGAAGACCTGGTCGGACGAGGATTTTGCGACGGCGCAATTCTATCACGTGATCACGACAACACACTTTCCCTATCACGTCTGCGGCGCGCAGCAGGATAACTCGACCCTCTGCGGGCCGAGCCGCGGGTCGTTAGATATCTCTGATTGGCAGGAAGCCGGCGGCGGCGAGTCGGGTTGGATCGCCGCCCGCGCCGACGATCCGGACGTCGTCTACGCGGGGAGCTACGGCAATTTGCTCACGCGCAAAGACATGCGGACCGGCATCGCGGTCAACGCGAATCCGTGGCCCGACAATCCGATGGGTCATCCGGCGGCGGACCTCAAGTACCGCTTTCAATGGACGTTCCCGATCGTCGTCTCGAAGCACAACTCGAACGTCGTGTACGCCGGATCGAACGTCGTTCACAAGACCATGAATGGCGGCAAGAGCTGGACGACAATCTCACCGGATCTCACCTATCACGACCCGGCCACGCTCGGCAACTCGGGTGGGCCGATCACCAAGGATCAAACGTCGGTCGAGTATTACGCGACGGTGTTCGTGATCGAAGAGTCACCGGTCACGGCGAATACGATCTGGACCGGCTCCGATGACGGAATGGTTCACGTCACCCGCGACGGCGGCAAGACGTGGAAGAACGTCACTCCCAAAGACATGGCGAAGTTCACTCGCGTCTCGAGCATCGACGCGTCGAAATTCGGCGAGTGCACCGCGTATGTCGCGGCGAATCGCTTCCAGCTCGACGACAACCGACCCTACCTGTGGAAGACCGCCGACTGCGGCGCGCATTGGACGCGCATCGACTCGGGCATCGCGTCGACCGAGTTCGCGCGCGTGCTGCGCGAGGATCCGGGCAAGCGAGGCCTCCTCGTGGCCGGCACCGAGCGTGGCGTTTGGTACTCACCCGACGACGGTGCACATTGGCGGAACCTGCGCCTCAACCTGCCGATCGTTCCCGTGCACGATCTCGTTTTCAAAAACGGCGACATCGTCCTCGCGACGCACGGCCGCAGCTTCTACATCATGGACGACATCTCGTCGCTCGAGCAGTTGTCCGACACGGTCGTCGCGAGCGATGCGCACCTGTTCAAGCCACGGGACCAATATCGTTTGGCGAGCGATGGAGGAGGCCGCGGTGGGTTTGGCGGCGGGGGACCAGCGCAGCCGCTTACGCCCGAGAACGCCCCGATCCGACCAACGGGACAGAACCCGCCAAGCGGGGTTGTCGTTCAGTATTGGCTCAAGTCCGGCAACCAGGATGTCGCGCTCGATTTCCTCGATGCCGCGGGGAAAGTCATCCGAACGTACACGAGCAAGCAGGACTCCGCCGCGGCCGCAGCTGCGGCGGCGCAGCCGTCGCCCGACGAGGGTGGCGGGCGCGGAAATGCGCCGCCGCCCCGTGTCGCCAATCGTCGCGGAGTGAACACGTTCGTCTGGAACATGCGCTACCCCGATGCGGCCACGTTCCCGGGGATGATTCTGTGGGCTGCGGGTGTCACCGGACCGCTCGTTCCACCCGGCGCCTACAAGGTCCACATGACGGTTGCCGGCAAGCCCGTTGCCACCGAGACGTTCACGGTCCTCCCTGACCCGCGCGTCAAGGCGACGTTGGCCGAGTGGCAGGAGCAATCGCGGCTCGCGCTGCAGATCCGCGATCGCTTCTCGGAGGCCAACGACGCGGTGAAGGAGATTCGTCGCGTCAAGGCGGAGGTCGCTGACCGCCAAGGCAAGATTCCGGCGACCCAGCAGGACGCCTTCTCCGCCCTCTCGTCCGCTTTCGGCACCGCCCTGTCCGAAGTCGAAGATTCGCTCTATCAGACAAAGAATCGAAGCGGTCAGGATCCGCTCAACTATCCGATTCGTCTCAACAACCGCATCGGCGCACTGCTCGGCGTCGTGCAGAGCTCAGACGGTCGCCCGACGCAGCAGTCGTACGACGTCTACAAAGTTGTCTCGACAGAACTCACCAAGGACCTCGACAAACTGCATCGACTCATGAGTACAAATCTGCCGAAGATCAACGCCATACTGCGCGCGGCGGGATTGAAGGAGATCGAGACGAAAGGGCCGATCATGTAACCCGAAGAGGGGAACTGACAAAGGGCGGTCAATCTCCGCCCTTCGTTAGTTCCGCCGTTTGTGTAAGCCCCATGCCCATCGCGTGGTACCCTTTGTCCACGTAGACCGTGTTCCCCGTGATCCCACTCGCTAGCGGTGAGCACAGAAACGTCGCCACTTGCCCAACCTCGCTCGGAGCCAACTTCTCCTGGAGTGGCGCGGTGGCGGAGACGTATTCGACCATTCGCTCGATGATCCCAATCGCCGTGGCTGCGCGGGAAGCGAGTGGGCCGGCGGAGATGGTGTTCACGCGACAACCGAACCTGCGACCGGCCTCGAACGCCAGCGTGCGTGTGTCGCTTTCCAGCGCGGCCTTGGCCGATGACATGCCGCCGCCGTAGCCCGGTATGACTCGCTCGCTGGCCAGGTACGTGAGTGAGACGAACGCGCCGCGGGGGCGCATGAGCGGGCCAAGTCGCTGGACCATCGAAACCAGCGAATACGCGCTCGCGCTGATCGCCGCGAGATAGCCCTGGCGACTGACCTCGATCAGCGGCTTCTTGACCTCCGGTCCGTTCGCGAGCGAGTGCACAACGATGTCGAGCGGCTTGTCGCCGAAGTCCGCGGCAAGGCGTTGGGCCAGTCCGCCAATCGAACAGTCCCCGACGTCCTTATACCGCTTACTTGTGCGGACGTCCTCCGGGATCTCGTCGAACGAGTCGTACACGGCGTCGAGCGGGTAAATCTTCTCGAAGGTCAGGAGATCACCCGAAGACAGGCGCCGCGACTCGTCGAGCTTCCCGCGCTCGAGCAGGTTCAAGAAGATGTTGAGTGCCGGCGGCCAGGTTCCGACACAAACGCTCGCCCCGGCCTCGGCGAGTGCTTTGGCAATCGCGAACCCGAATCCGGCGTCGTCGGCCACCCCGGCGACGAGTGCCCGTCGTCCCGTCAGTTCGATGTTGAGCATCGGGGAAATATGGTCGCCGCCCGAAGTCGCGCCAACACGATGGCTGACCGCGTGTATCCATGGCGGCATACTGGATACGATTGCGTGGCGGCGCGAGATATGCCAGCTACATCACATAAAACCGGTGACGCACATTAGAAAGTACTAATATTTCTTTCGGGTACTATTCGCCTGTTGCAACAGACGGAGTTGGGCTTTCGTCTCGCCAGGGAGCGACGCCGTTAACTGGGAGGGAACTTGGCCGCGGTTCTGTATGTCGATGATGAAGAAGCGATACGACGCGCGCTTCAATCCTGGCTCACACGACGCGGCCACGTCGTCTACACCGCCGGCACCAGCGACGAAGCCCGTGAAGTCCTGACCTCGCACGAGGTCGACGGTGCTTTCATCGACATCTGGTTGGGAGAGGAAAGCGGGTTCGATCTATTCGAGTGGATCGACATGCACAAGCCGCGGGTCGCCGAACACGTCGTCTTCGTGACTGGAGACATCATCCGCGAAGGCGACGTCGAACAAGCGTTGATCGCTCTCGAGCGACCCGTGCTCGCCAAACCGTTCGAGCTTGGCGAACTGGAGCGTATTGTCGCCAGTTGGTCTGAGGGTTAGACTCGGCACGCATCCTGTAGACCCGGTTGGTCGTGTCGAACCTAGCTCGCGAGATCGTCCTGGGCAGGGACGTTGGCGAACTGCCGGCCGTCCCCGGTCCGTCGTTTGCCCGCGGCCTCTGGCGCATTGCCGCCGCTGACGTCTCGAGCGGAAACCGCGTTGCTCTGCTGCGCGATGGTCCGGCGACATTCGCCGCGATGATCGCCCTGATCGATGGCGCGATCGCGAGCGTCGCTCTCGAGAGCTACATCTTCCGCTCGGACGATGTCGGACAACAGATGAGCGAGGCGCTGCTCCGCGCGGCAGCGCGCGGTGTCAACGTGCGACTCCTCCTCGATTGGATCGGAGCCCGCGGCACGTCGCGAAAGTTCATCAAGCAGATCCAGCGCGGCGGCGTGGAGATCGCCGTGTTCAATCCGCCCGGTCTTCACCGCTGGCTCGGTCTCGTGCCGCGCGATCACCGCAAGCTGCTCGTCGTGGACAGCACCATCGGGATCACCGGCGGCGTCGGGGTCGGGCGCGAATGGACAACCGGGATTCAGAAGCTGCATCGGTCTCGCTGGCGCGACACATCCGTTCGGATCGACGGACCAGCGGCGAAGGACATGGTCCAGGCGTTCGACCATATGTGGCGCCGAACGAAGGGTCACGAACGACGTGGATCGCACCGCCTTCTTCGTCGCCCAGCGCGTGGCGCGCACCTCGACCCGGCCACCGACCAACCCGCCCTCGTGGGCATCGTCGAGGGAGAACCCCTGCGGCTCCGGGTCTCGCGCGCCCTCCAGATCCAGGCCATCTCGGCCAGGCGATCGATCTGGATCGCGACGGCATACTTCACGCCTTCACCGTCCGAGGTCGAAGCCCTCAACGGAGCGGCCCGCGATGGCGTCGACGTACGCGTACTGTTGCCGAGTCGGAACGACCACCCGTGGGTAGCGCTCGTCGCGCGACGCTTCTACCGACGGCTGCTGACGAACGGCGTTCGCATTTGGGAATGGCAGGGTGAGATGATGCACGCAAAAACGAGCGTGATCGACGGACGCTGGGTGCGGGTGGGGTCCACCGACTTCAATCCGCTCGGCGTGGCCATCAACTATGAGCTCGACGCGGTGATCGAAGATGCCGTGCTCGGCGAACAAGCCGAGCAGATGTTCCTGGCAGACTTGGAGGGGTCGCGTGAAGTCGTCCTCTAGGCGGCTCCTGGTGCTCGTCGCTCCACTGCTTGCGCGGACGTTGGGCGCGCAGGTCGGCGACGGATCGTATCAGGGTCCGCTATTCACCTGGCGCGACGGGGTGCTCGCCGCCGGCTTCGCCGTCGGGACGTTCGCGATTCGTCCGCTCGACAAAAGCGCGGCCCTGTCGTTACAGCGACCGTACTCGCAACAACAAAAGATCCTTCGCACGACGTCGGCGATCGTCCGGACGATTGCCGAGCCGGGATCGGTCATCATCGGAACGTCGATGTACGCCGTTGGGCGCCTGAGCAAAAGCGATCGTTTGGCCGAGTTGGGGTTGCGCGGAACGGAGGCGCTGTTCGTCGGCGAAGGATTCGCCAACGTGCTCAAATACTCATTCGGTCGAGCGCGGCCGTTCGTCGACACGGTGAGCCCCAACCCCGACGACTGGCAACTTCTGCGCGGACTTCATCGCGGCGATCCTTACCGATCGTTCCCATCCGGACACACGGTGGCCGCGTTTGCCGCAGCGGCGGCGGTGAGCGCCGAGACGAGTCGGTGGTGGCCGCAAGCGACCTACTACGCGATCGGGCCCGTGCTGTACGCCGGTGCCGTCGCCGTCGGAGCCTCGCGCATGTACGAGAACCGTCACTGGGCGAGCGACGTGATCATGGGCGCCGCGATCGGGACTTTCGCGGGAACGAAGGTGGTGCGCTATCATCGTACGCATCCCACCAACCAACTCGATCGATGGCTGTTGCGCGCGTCGCTGTCGCCCTCGGATCCGTCCCGCGTTTCAATCTCCTTGGTTCCCGGAGCAGTCTTGGCGCGTTGAAGGCAACATGAAGCCGGGCATCGTGCTGATGTCCGAGCTGCGCGGAGCGATCGCCGAACGACTGCTCGAGATCCAACAGCGATACGATCCGCGCATGGTCGCCGAGCTTCCGCCGCACGTCACGATCAGCGGTTCGTCGGGGATGGGACCGATCTCGCCCGACACGACCGACGACGAGCTTCGTGCGGCGCTCGAGCCGATCGCGGCCCGCACGACGCCGTTCACGGTCCGACTCCAGCCGCCGATGCGCTTCATGCAGAGCACCGTGGTCGTCATGCTCATCGATCCACACGGGCCGATCCGGGCGTTGCACGAGCTGATCAAGTCGAGCGGGCTATCCTTCGAGCAACCGCGATTCACGTTCACGCCGCATGTCACGCTGAGCTTCTACCCGGAGCTGGCGCGCGAGAAACTTCGCGAATTGTTGCGCGTCCGGATCAATGAACCCGTCCGTGTCGATTCGATCCAAGCGTACCGATCGATCGATCTCACCAGAACGCAGAAAGTGCTCGAGCTGCCGCTGACCGGCGCTCCCTCGATATGACCGACCTCGCTCACGTCATTGCCCCGCTGCCGTCGCCCGAGATTCTCTCGAAGATCGAGGCCGACTGCGACGTCGTCGTCGGCCGCGTCTTCGCCGCGGTTGCCGCCGATTACTTCGTGCAGACACGGAGCCGCGCGGGCCGCGTCTCGACCCAGCACACGCCCGCCGGTCTCGCCGCGCGATTCGACGAGCCGATGCCGCGCGACGGGCATTCGATCGATTCGATCGTGGCGCGCGTTCGGTCGGACATTCTGCCGGACTGCAATCGTCTCTATCACCCTCGGTACGTCGGGCACCAGATCGCCGGGCCGCTACCGGCAGCCGTGTGGATGGAGTCGGTCACCGCGGCGCTCAACCAATCGGTCGCGGTGTTCGAGATGTCGCCCGTCGCGACGGTGCTCGAGCATCGCGTCGTCGCGTGGATGTGCCAGCTGGCTGGCCTTCCGAATGGCAGCGGTGGAACGCTGACGAGTGGCGGGACCGAGGCGACGTTCACGGCCTTGCTCGCCGCGCGCGGCGCATCGCTTCCCGACGCGTGGACCAACGGCGTTGGCTCGGATCCGCCGCTGTTGCTCTGCGGCGAGCATACACATTACGCCGTCACCCGCGCCGGCGCGGAGCTCGGGCTCGGCATGCGCAACGTCGTGGCGATTCGCTCGCGCGACTTCAGGATGGATACCGGTGCGTTGGGCGACGCACTCAACGAGCTGGGACGCATCGGCCGGCGCGTCATGGCCGTCGTCGCGACCGCCGGATCGACGGCGACCGGATCGTTTGACGATCTCGAAGCGATCGCCGGACTGTGCGATCAGCATGGCGTGTGGATGCACGTTGACGCCGCGCACGGAGGCTCGGCCCTCCTGTCGGCGACGCACCGGCATCGCCTACGCGGCATCGAGCGATCGCGTTCGATCGCCTGGGATCCGCACAAGATGATGCTCTTGCCGACGCAGGCGGGAATGATTCTCGTGCGCGACCAGCACGACCTCGACTCGGCGTTCTCGCAACGCGCGCCGTATCTGTTCAATCAGGCGGAAGGCGAGCGCGTGTGGGATCAAGGGACTCGCAATTTCATTTGCTCGCGCCGCGCCGACGTGTTCAAGCTCTGGGTGGCGTTGCAGCGCTACGGCACGAACGGCCTCGGCGAGCTATACGATTATTTCTGCGCGCTTACGCGTCAGATGTGGGAAGCGATCGCCGACCGGCCCGAGTTCGAGGCGATGCACGAACCGGACTGCAACATCCTCTGTTTCCGCTACGTCGGCGATCGAACGCGCAGTGACGAGGCGCTCGACGCACTCAATCGCGAGCTGCGTGAGCGCTACAACTTGTCAGGCGAAGGCTGGATTACGGGAACCAATCTCGATGGGCGCCGCGTGCTTCGCGTGACGATGATGAATCCACGCACCACGAGCGCCGACGTGAGCGACATTCTCGACGGGCTCGCGGCAATCGGGCGAACGCTATAACGCCTTCTTTATCGCCGCCTCGAGGTTCTGCTTTCCACCGAGCCCCGTGTAGACGACCTTGCCCGCCTTGTTGATCACGACGACGTACGACGTCGCCGGAACATCGTACGCTTCGGTCGCGTTGCCCTTCGTGTCGAAGTATTGGTCGCCTGGCAGTCCGTGCTTCGCCACGAACGCTTTCACGCGCTCGGGCGTCTCGTTCACGGATACGGCGACACCGACGAACTTGACCTGCGTTCCGTATTTCTTCGCCGCTTCGAGGAGCGTCGGCTCGAGCTCTTTGCAATTGGGGCACCACGTGGCCCAGAACTCCATCACCACCGGCGTCTTCCCGGTGTACTGCGACAGATCGGCGTCTTTCCCGTCGAGCGTGTGCACCTTCGCCGAAGGTGCCGTCGATCCGACCTCGATTCCGAGATCCTGACTCCACGCCCGCGCCGGTGCGGCGGCGAGCACGAGCGCCACTATCGATGCCAGCGCGACACGAGCGTTCCACCGTTCCACCGTTCCACCGTTCGACCGTCTCATATGATCAGTTGACCCATTTTGACGAGATAGTATTCCGCGACCACGATCATCACCAGCGCGAAGAGCCGCTTGATCCAGACCATCCACATGCCGGCGCGCGGTAATCGAGCGATCGCACCCGACGACAAGCCGACGACGACCAGCAGTGTGCACATCCCCAACGAAAAGACGAACAGATAGACGAATCCGAGCCACGCGCTTTTTGTCGACGAGACCCACGTGAGCACGGCGGCCATGACCGGCGCCGAACAAGGCGCCGCCACGAGCCCCGACATCGCTCCCATAGTGAACGCGCCGGACACGCGTCCCGCTGTTCCGGCCGTACTTGCGCGCTGCATGATCGCCGCCGGGACGCGAACGGGGAGCACGTCGAGCATCGCCAGCGACGCCAACAGCAGCAAGTTCGCCATGGCGAGGTACAGCCACGGATTGGTACTCACCGATCCGAACAGCGTTCCCGATAACCCCGCGAACAGCCCGAGCGCGGAGTAAACCAACGCGAGCCCAAGTACGTAGGTGAGTGTGAGTACAAGCGGCCGCCAACGCGGCGGACGCGCAACCGCGGGGTCGGCGACCGATGTGCCCCCGACGATCGCCGCCGTGATCGGAATCATCGGGTAGATGCACGGAGTCAGGCTGGTGAGGACGCCGCCCGCAAAGACGAAAGGAATCGCCTTGAGCGGATTCCCCGAGAGACTGGGCAAAAAGGAGTTGAGATCCACGAGGGCTTCTAACGGCCACGCTGATGCAGCGTCAAACGACAGGGAAACGACAAGGAAACGGTAAGGAAAAGGTATGAAGACAGCGCGACTCAGAACACTTATTGGTTTCGCGATGCCAATACTCGCGGCGGCAGTAGGGTTCCCGCCGCCGGCTAGTGCACAAGCGGGTCAGCCGCAACCGCGGCCGGTCGTCCGCCCCGAGAATGATAGCGCGCAGATGGCCGGCATGGCGGATCATGTGATGAGCGGGCCGATGGACGAGAACGTGATGAAGCACATGGAACTGACGCCGCTCAGAACGCCTACGCGCGACGACACGGTCCGCGCGACGAAGATCGCCGCCGAGCTCCGACAAGCGATCGCCAAATACCAGGACACGGCGGCCGCGCGCGCCGACGGGTACAAGATGTTCCTCCCGAACGTGAAAGAGCAGCACGTCTATCACTTTACCAACTATCGTCGCGCGTTTCTCGCCGCGTTTCACTTCGACGCGTCGAAGCCGACGTCGATCCTGTACAAGCGTGGCGACGACGGCAGGCTGCACTTGGTCGGCGCGATGTACACGATGCCGAAGAACGCCACGCTCGATCGCCTCGATGCACGCGTTCCATTGGGCATTGCGCAGTGGCACAAGCACGTGAACTGGTGCATTCCCAAGAAGGGCGACCAAGCCCGATGGACCGAACAGCGCGACGGCCATCCGGCGTTCGGCCCCGAGAGCCCGATCGCGACCAAGGCGGCGTGCGACGCGGTGAACGGCGATTTTCATTCGAGCGCGTTCGGCTGGATGATTCACGCGAACGTGATCGAAGGCCACGACCTCGCGTCGATCTGGGCCGACGATCACCATCGCGCCGCCGACCACGCCCACGCACCATAGCCGGCGCATGGTTGACAAAGTCAACTAACTGACCGACAATGATCCCGTCTTGGTTCGGGGGATCACATGCGTCAGATCGAGCAGCGCGCCGAAGCCGTTCGTGAATTCAACCGGTTCTACACCCGTCGCATCGGCGTCCTTGGCGAAGGGCATCTCAACAGCAAGTTCTCGCTCACCGAGGTCCGCGTTCTCTTCGAGCTGGCGAATCGCGAACACCCCACGGCGAGTGAGATTGCCCACACGCTCGGCCTCGATCGCGGCTATCTGAGCCGGACACTCCGGTCGTTCCAGAGACGCGGCCTGGTGACAACGAAGCCCGGGGTTGGTGACCGGCGGCGTGCGTTGCTTCGTCTCACGCCCGCGGGCCGGCGCGCCTTCGCGCCGTTGGATACGCGCGCCCGCGAAGATATCGTCGCCATGCTCGAGCCGTTACCACCGACTGAACAGCAGCGCATTCTCGATGCGATGCGCGCGATTCGTGCGTCGCTTGGACGATCCGACGCGCCAGGGTCCGCGATTCCCGCGTACACGCTGCGGTCCCACCGCCCTGGCGACATGGGCTGGGTGGTGCACCGGCATGGCGTGCTCTACTTCGAGGAGTACGGATGGGACGAGCGGTTCGAGGCGCTCGTTGCGCACGTCGTCGCGGAATTCGTCGATAAGTTCGACCCGGCGCGCGAGCGCTGCTGGATCGCCGAGCGCGACGGTGAGATCGTCGGATCGATCTTCGTGGTGGCAAAGAACAAGAGCGTTGCCAAGCTCCGCCTCTTGCTCGTCGAGCCGTCGGCGCGTGGCTTGGGGATCGGCCGTCGGCTCGTCGACGAAGTCATCCGCTTCGCGCGGCAGGTGGGGTACAAGAAGATCACACTGTGGACGCAACGCGATCTCACGGCGGCGCGAAACATTTACAAGGCGGCCGGTTTCGAGCTCGTGGCGGAGGAGGAACATCGGCTCTTCGGCAACTTGCTCACCGCCGAGACGTGGGAAATACGGCTGACGCCAACGCCAGGCGGCAACCACTGATTCGAGCTGTGAGCCAGCGGTTAGATTCCTCACAAACCGCAACCCACACAACTGGTAATGGCTCCTCCGTCGTTCATTTACGTCATGAAGGATTTGCGCAAGGTTGTCCCGCCGTCCCGGGAAATCTTGCGCGGCATTTGGCTCTCGTTCTACCATGGCGCCAAGATCGGCGTGCTCGGCGCGAATGGCGCGGGAAAGTCCTCGCTGCTCCGCATCATGGCGGGCGTCGATCACGATTTTCAGGGCGAGGCGTGGGCGGCCGAGGGGACGCGCATCGGGTATCTGTCGCAGGAGCCAGAGCTCGATCCGTCGCTCGACGTCAGGGGCAACGTCGAGCTCGCAGTGAAGGCGCAACGCGATCTGCTCGACGAGTTCCAGAACATCTCGATGCAGTTCGCCGAGCCGATGAACGACAGCGCGATGGAGAAGCTCCTCGCGCGTCAGGCGCGCGTGCAAGAACAGATCGACGCGCACGATTTGTGGAATCTCGACAACAAGATCGAGATCGCGATGGATGCGCTGCGACTACCGCCGGGCGATGCCGACGTGAATAAACTCTCGGGCGGCGAGCGGCGTCGCGTTGCGCTCTGTCGAGTGCTGCTCGAGGAGCCAGACATGCTTCTGCTCGACGAGCCCACGAACCACCTCGATGCTGAAAGCGTGGCCTGGCTCGAGCGGTACCTGCACGACTTCGCCGGCACCGTCGTCGCCGTCACGCACGATCGGTACTTCCTCGACAACGTCGCGGGGTGGATTCTCGAGCTCGATCGCGGGTACGGAATTCCGTATGAGGGCAACTATTCCTCGTGGCTCGAGCAGAAGCGCACGCGCCTGGCGGTTGAGGAGAAGACGGAGTCGGCGCGCCAGCGCACGCTGGCGCGTGAACTCGAGTGGGTGCGTTTGGCGCCGCGTGCACGACAGGCGAAAAGCAAAGCTCGCGTTCAGAAGTTCGAGGAGCTCGTCGAGCAGGAGACCGCCGAGAAGATTCTCCAACACGAGATCGTGATTCCGCCGCCGCCGCGATTAGGCAACGAGGTTGTCAACGCTCGCGATCTCAAGAAGGCGTTCGGCGACAAGCTGCTCTTCGACGGATTGACGTTCGCCCTACCACGTGGCGGGATCGTCGGCATCATCGGGCCGAACGGCGCCGGCAAGACGACGCTGTTCAAGATGATCGTCGACCAAGAAGAGCCCGATGGCGGCACGCTCAAAGTCGGCGAGACAGTGCAGATCGCCTACACGGATCAGAATCGTACGCTCGACGGCAGCAAGACCGCCTGGCAAGAGATCTCCGGCGGCCAAGAGATGATCATGGTCGGCAAGAAGGAGCTCAACAGCCGCGCGTATTTGTCGAGCTTCAACTTTCGCGGCACCGATCAGCAGAAGAAAGTCGGGCTCCTCTCCGGCGGCGAGCGGAATCGTCTGCACCTTGCGAAAACGCTCATGTCGGGCGGCAACCTCCTCTTGCTCGACGAGCCGACGAACGACCTCGACGTCGATACACTGCGCGCGCTCGAAGATGCGCTCGTGGATTTCGCCGGCTGCGCGGTGGTCATCACCCACGATCGCTGGTTCCTCGATCGCATCGCGACGCACATCCTCGCGTTTGAGGGCAATAGCGAAATCGTGTGGCACGAAGGGAACTACCAGTCGTACGTCGAGGACCTGCACAAACGGAAAGGCGCCGATGCGGATCAGCCTCACCGAGTGGCATTCAAGAAGTTGGTACGGGCATAGTCGGCGCATGATGCTATCGCGTCGTCCGGTTCTCGGGATCCGCCGCGAGCTGGCGGCATGGCTCATCGTCGCAACATGGGCACTGCCACTCGGCGTATCGGCCGCACAAGCGCCGCGATCCGATCGCGGCAAAGGGCTCACGGATGTGCCGGGCATCAAAGTCGGTCATTTCACGCTGTCGCGGCGACCGACCGGTTGCACCGTCGTACTCATCGATGGAGACGGTGCGGCGGCCGGCGTGTCTCAGCGCGGCGCGGCGCCGGGCACGCGAGAGACCGACGTGCTCGATCCGCTCAACATGGTTGAGAAGGTGAACGCGATCGTGCTCTCCGGTGGCAGCGCGTTCGGCCTCGACGCGGCGCAAGGCGTGATGCGCTATCTCGAAGAAAAGAATATCGGATTCAAGACGTCGGCCGGCGTCGTGCCGATCGTTCCGGCGGCCGTAATCTTCGATCTGCCGTTCGTCGCCGATCCAAAGACTCGACCGACCGCCGACTGCGGGTATCAGGCTGCGACCGCCGCGACCAACGGGCCCGTTCGCGAGGGCAACGTTGGCGTCGGCGCCGGCGCGACCGTCGGCAAGCTCGGTGGCTTCGAGCAGAGCGCAAGCCTGGGATTTCACCCCATGAAGTCTGGCGTCGGATCCGCGTCGATCACGTTGCCCAGTGGCCTCGTCGTGGGGGCGATGGTCGTTGTCAACGCCGTCGGCGACGTCATCGATCCGACAACCGGGCAAGTCGTCGCGGGCGCGCGCAATGCGAACGGCACGCTCGCGGACGCTCGCAAATTGTTGCGCAATGGCGCGAACATCACCGCGCCACGCGCCGGTGAGAACACGACGCTCGCCGTCGTCGCGACCAACGCGAAGCTCACGAAGGTCCAGGCTGGCCGCCTTGCGCTGATGGCCGACGATGGCCTCGCGCGCGCGATCAATCCGTCGCACACGATGGGCGATGGCGATACGGTCTTTGGTCTGGCGACTGGCTCGTGGAATGGAACAGTCGATTTGACGACGATCGGCGCGCTCGCCGCGGACCTCGTCGCCGAGGCGATCGTGCGCGCGGCGACGCAGGCGGATAGCCTCGGCGGTCTGCCGTCGGCGCGACAACTGCATACCGTCCCACCGCGCTTCAGATAACTCTGAACATCCTCCTCGCGCTCCTTCTCGTTTACTCGATCGGGCTGATCGCGGTCGGCCTGGTCGTCGCGCGAGTGGTTCGTGGCAGCGCCGACTTCTTCGTGGCCGGCCGACGGCTCAGCGCACCGTTGATATTCACGACGGTGCTCGCGTCAAACATTGGCGCCGGCGCTACGGTGGGTGCGTCCGGTCTTGGGTACCGCGACGGCATCAGCGCCTGGTGGTGGAACGGCTCGGCGGCGATCGGGTCGATCTTTCTCGCGCTGTTCATCGGTCCACGCATCTGGCGCATCGCGTCGGAACACAATCTGTACACGACCGGAGACTACCTCGAGCTTCGGTACGGGCCATCGGTACGCGCGATCGTCGCGTCGCTGCTTTGGGTCGGCACGCTGTCGATCTTCGCCGGACAACTCATCGCCGGTGCGGCGGTATTGAGCGTCGTCGCGCACGTGCCGCGTTGGGCGGGAACGATCATCAGCGCATCGGTGGTGACCGTTGTCTTTGTGTCCGGCGGCGCGATCAGCACAGTGTGGACGAACGTCGTGCAGCTCATCGTACTGCTGGTCGGCTTCATCGTCGCGCTACCGCTCCTGCTCGGTCGCGTCGGTGGCTTGTCGGCCATTTTTGCCGGCGCAAACGCGCCTCCGACGTTCGGCAATTTTCTCTACTCGAATGGGCCTGGATCGGGATGGCTGTTGCTGGTCTTGGCCCCCGCGTTCATCGTCTCGCCGGGTCTCATGCAGAAAGCCTACGGCGCTTCGAGCGCGCGCGCCGTCGCGCGAGGAATCGGCGTGCAGGCTGTAGTGTTGTCGCTGTTCGCGTTTGTCCCGCCCCTGTTTGGCATGGCGGCGCGGATCGCGCACCCAGGGCTCACCAATCCCAACCTCGTGCTGCCAACGGTGCTGGTCGAACAACTTCCGACGACACTCGGCGCCCTCACACTTGCCGCCGTGTTTTCGGCCGAGGTGAGTACGTGCGATGCGCTGTTGTTCATGCTCGCGACGTCGTTGTCGCAAGATCTGTATAAGAGATTCCTACGTCCGGCCGCGAGCGATGCCCAATTGCTCCGCGTCGCCCGGCTGGCCGCCGTCGCCGGAGGGGTCGGTGCCGTGTTGCTCGCCCTCTGGCTCCCCACGGTGATCGATGCTCTTCGCATCTTCTACGCGTTGCTCATTGCGACGCTGTTCGTGCCGATCGTGGGTGGGCTCTACACACGACGCGCGGGATCGGCCGAGGCGCTGGCGTCGATCGCCACGGGGGTCGTCACGCTGCTCATCGTCAGATTCGCACTCGCGGCACGAATCCCTTGGCTCGATCCGACCTTGGCCGGCGTCGTGACCGCGGCCGTGGCATTCATCGTGACGATGGTCGTTCGCGCGTCGCGGCATACCGTAGCTCATCCAACGCGGAACACAACATGAGAGCACACGTCTTGATTCTGGCGCTCGGGGCCACACCACTCGCGGCGCAGCAAATCCAAACGTACCGGCCGCTCGGCACGCTCCGAGAGCAAGCCGAGATCGAGCAGCATTGGCTCGATCAGCGGATGAAGACGGTGTTGCCCAGTCTCATGAAGAAGCATGGTGTCGACATGTGGGTCGTGCCGATGCGCGAGTACAACGAGGATCCCGTGTTCTCGTCGATCGTTTCGCCGACGACGATGGCTGCTCGCCGCCGCACGATCTATCTCTTTTACGACCCGTGCGCGTTCGTGCGCGCCGATTGCGGCAAACCATTCGAGCGGCTCGCCATGGGCGGAACGTCGCAGGGCGGCGTCTTCACCGCGATTCGATCGACCAAAGCCGCGGCCGGTCCCGCGGGCGGACAGGTCCAGGCGCAAGCCGAGCTTTGGGGCGACGAGCAGTGGCAAGTTCTGAAGAAGGAGATCGAGAAGCGCAACCCGAAGGCAATCGCCATCGACGTGTCGCGCGTGTTCGCGTTCAACGACGGACTCTCGGCGGGCGAGCGCGAAGGCATGAAGGCGGCGCTGGGCCCAAAGTGGACGGCGCACTTCAAGCCCGCCGACGATCTGGCGCTCGACCTCATTGCCACACGATCGCCGGAAGAGGCCGACACCTACAAGAAGATGCAGCAGGTTGTCTGGGGCATCATCGACACAGCGTTTTCAAACATGGTGATTACCCCGGGCGTTACGCGCACCGACGACGTCGTCTGGTGGATGCGCCAAAAGGTGAATGACCTCGGCCTCGGAACCTGGTTTCATCCCTCGGTCGAAGTCCAACGCAAAGGCGTGGCCGATCCGGGCGACAATCCGATCATTCAGAAGGGGGACGTGCTGCACTGCGATTTCGGCATCACCGCGATGCGGCTCAACACGGACACGCAGCACATGGGCTACGTCCTGCTCGACGGTGAGACCGATGCGCCGCCGGGACTCAAGACTGCGTTAGCGAACTCTAACAAGGTCCAAGATATCGTCTTGGGCGAGATCAAACCGGGCCGCACCGGCAATGAGATCCTCAAGTCGTCGCGCGCGAAGATGGCCGCGGCCGGTCTCGATGGGACGGTGTACTCGCACCCGATCGGACTGCACGGACACGGCGCCGGGCCGCTGATCGGCCTTTGGGACTACCAAGACGGCGTGCCCGGTCGAGGAGACGCGAAGGTCATCCCGAACATGTGGTTCTCCATCGAGCTCCAAGCGACGACGCGCGTGCCGGAGTGGAGCAACCAGCCCGTTCGCTCGGCGCAGGAAGAAGACGCCGTCGTCGGATCGGATGGCGTGGTTCGATGGGCCTTGGCGCGCCAGACGGAATTTCACTTCGTGCGGTCGACCGGCCGCGCCGTTCCCTAACGAGCTATTTGCGCGTCCCGCCCGCGAGATAGTCGAGTGCCAACGACGACATGACGCGCACGCCGATCGGCAACGCCGCCTCATCCGCCTCGAACAGCGGCGAGTGGTTCGGCGCCGCGGTGCGGAAATCCTTTGTCGGTGGCGTCACGCCCAGGGAGACGAACAGACCCGGAACCTTCTGCGCGAAGCGTGAGAAGTCCTCGGAGGCCGTCGTCGCCTGCGCCTCGAACACGTTCTTGTCGCCGGCCGCGCGACGCAGGGTCGGCACCATTCTCGTCGTGAGCGCCACGTTGTTCATCGTGACGGGATAGCCAACTTCGATCTGGACGTCGGCCGTCGCGCCGCCGGCCTGCGCGATTCCCTCGGCGGTCTTTTTCATTCGCGCGTGGATTTCCTTGCGCACGTCCTCATCGAACGTTCGCACCGTGCCGATCAGCACCGCGCTGTCGGGAATGATATTGTTGCGGTTGCCGCTGTTGAACGCGCCAACGGTGAGGATCGCCGGCGCCGACGCGAGATTCACTTGCCGGCTCATGATCGTTTGCAGACCGAGCACGATTTGCGAACCGACGACGATTGGGTCCACACCAGCCCACGGCATTGCCCCGTGGGTCTGCCTGCCGTGCACGATGATCTTGAAGTTGTCGGCCGAGGCGGCCGCTGGTCCTGGATGATAGGTCACGACGCCGAGCGGGCCGGGGCCGACGTGCAGACCGAAGACCGCATCGACGTGCGGATTCTCGAGCGCGCCGGCTTCGATCATCGGACCGGCGCCGCCGCGAGGCGGCGCTTCCTCCGCCGGCTGAAAGAGAAACTTCACCGTCCCAGGAATTCGACCTTTCATGCCGGCAAGCAGTTCGGCTGTGCCCATCAAGATCGCGACATGGTTGTCATGGCCGCAGGCGTGCATCACGCCGACCTCCTGACCGTTGTAGGTCGCGCGAACGGTGCTCTTGAATGGCAGATCGACCATTTCGGTAACCGGCAGCGCGTCCATGTCTGCGCGCAACGCGACGACGGGCCCGGGTTGACCCCCGCGCAGAATTCCGATCACACCATTGCCGCCAACACCGGTCTGCACTTCGAGCCCAAGCGCTTTGAGATGCTGCGCAACGAGGGCCGCCGTGCGCGTTTCCTGAAACGACAGCTCCGGATGTTGATGGATGTCGCGGCGCCATTGAACGACGCGGGGCGCGAGCTCGGTCGCCTTGCGATCGATTTCGCTGTGTTGCGCGTCGAGCGACGTTTGTGCTTGAAGCGCGAGGGGAAGCAGCGCGAGCACTACGGGAAAGAATCGCATGGGCAATCGGCCTCGATCGCGGCGGGAGGGAAGAGTCCAACGGTGCATCACGATTATCCGCGGCGGAAGGGGAAGCCGGATCATCCGAGCGATTGGCGCTCGGAGCAAACACGCTGGTTGACTCGGGCGGTCGCGCGGGCGATATAGGCCCTAGCATGAGCGAGCCCGAAACGCCGGCGCCAACCAATCCGCAACGAAATCTCCCGTCGCGTGACGCGCCTTCGGGGAGTCGACCTGCGACATCGGCTACGATCATGAAATGGGTCGGCGGCACGACCGCGGTTCTGACCCATTGAAGTGTTCTTGAATTCTACCAACCCGAGATAGCGAATGAGCGCAACAATCGACGGTCCGCTGGCCGATCCGATCGGCGATCGCCCACGCCCCGCGACGCTGGACGTCGGCTTCTTCGGCCACCCGCGAGGCCTGTCGACGCTCTTCTTCACCGAGATGTGGGAGCGCTTCAGCTACTACGGGATGCGGGCGTTCCTCATCCTGTACATGGTCCACGCGTTGGGCTTCGACGACAAGCGCGCCGGCTCGGTCTACGGCACATACACCGCGAGCGCGTGGGCGGCGGCGATTTTCGGCGGCATCATCGCGGATCGTTGGCTCGGGCAGTATAAAAGTGTGCTGATCGGCGGAATCATCATCGCCATCGGGCATTTCACGCTGGCGTTTCACGCGCTGCCGTTCTTCTACACGGGACTCGCCTGCATCGTCGTTGGCACCGGACTCCTCAAGCCCAACGTCAGTGGCATCGTCGGCTCATTGTACGATACGCAAGATGCCAGACGCGACGCGGGCTTCTCGATCTTTTACATGGGCATTAACCTCGGGGCCGCGCTCGGTCCGTTCGTCGCCGGATATCTGGCACAGCGCGTCGATTGGCACTTGGGGTTCGCCTGCGCCGGCGTGGGCATGACGCTTGGATTGATCCAGTACGTCATGGGACGACGACATCTACAGCCGGCGATCGACCGACTCGAGGCGCAGCGAAAGGGCGCGCGCGCCTCGGTGGTCGCGGCATCCGTCAGCACGGTCTCGAGCGAGCGCACATTTGGCGGCTTCACGAAAGTGGAGTGGAAGCGCCTCGCCGCGATGGCCGTGTTCTTCATCTTCGCCGCCATCTTCTGGGGGGCGTACGAGCAAGCCGGATCGACCCTCAACCTCTTCGGCGACCGTTACACACGCACGTCGATACTCGGCTTCAGCTTTCCGTCGAGCTGGTTTCTGACGGTGCAGGCGATCTTCGTTATCGTGTTGGCTCCAGCGTTTGCCTGGCTGTGGGTTCGTCTTGGCAAACGAGAGCCGTCGACGCCGGCGAAGTTCGCCATCGCGCTATTGATGATCGGCGTGTCGTTCCTGTTTCTCCTCTTGCCGGCGAATGTCATTCAGGACACGCCAGGCGTGCGCGTGAGCCCGTTCTGGCTCATCGGCTGCTATTTCATCCAAGAGTTGGGTGAGCTGAGTCTCTCGCCGGTGGGCCTGTCAGTCTTCACCAAACTCGCGCCGGTGAAGATCGTCGGCATGATGCTCGGCGTCTGGTTCCTCGCCGACTCGGTGGGCAACAAAGTCGCTGGTTTCGCCGCGGGCTTCATCTCTTCGGCTCCGCTGCCGCAACTGTTCGGCGTGGTAGCAGCGGTGTGCCTTGGAGCGTCAGCCGTGGCGTTCCTGATGATCAAACCAGTCCGTGGCCTGATGGGCGGCGTCCATTGAGCTTCCTCGTCGTCCCGAAGAGCGTAGCGACGAAGGATCGGAACCGATCATGTCTTCAAGTCGATGCGACGAGTTGTTTGAGCGCCGTGAGTCGTTCCTGAAGGGCGCCACGCCCGCCGGCCTTTTCCATTTGTGCCAAAATCGCCGGCGGAAGAAACTCGCTGTCGGTGCATTCGATGATCGCCGCGGTCTCTTGCAGTTCCTTTTCCAACCCCTGCGTCGAGGGCAAGAATTGCGAGATCACGTCGGCCAGCGCCACCCGCGTGATCGACTTTTCTCCGGCCAACAGCGATTTCCGCCACGCACGTCCGACGATTCCCTCGATGTCGGCGCCCGAGAGCATGCCCTTCTGCGGGATCGGCGGTACGTCTTCGATGCGCAGCGTCGTCCCTAGCTTCTTCGCCAACATCACGCACATGCGACGCAGCTCGTCGTCGTCGCCGGGATAGAACAACGGGATGTGCACCTCGGCGCGCCCTTGCCGCTTGATGTCGATCGGCAAGAGGTCGGGTCGCGCGGTGAGCAACATCCATACGATGCGGCCCCGGTAGCGCGTATCCCCCATCTGCGTCGCGATCATGCCAAACACGCGGCTCGACGTCCCCGAGTCGCCCTCGGTATCGCGATCGCCCAGCGCCGCGTCGGCCTCGTCGATGACCACCATCACCGGACCCATCGCCCGCAATACCGCGAGCACGCGCTCGAGGTTTCCCTCGGTCTCGCCGACGTACTTCGACCGAAAGTTCTTGAGAATCACGCAGGGAATTCCGATCTCGCCCGCCGCACACATGGCCAGAAACGACTTCCCCGTTCCGACGGGGCCACAAAGCAAGTATCCCATCGGCACGCAATCGAAGGCACCGCGTGCCAGCAACGCCGCGTCATCGCGCAGTCGCTGCTTGGCGACCTCGTGCCCGATCACCGTGTCGAGCTTCCACCGCGGCTCGATGAACTCGAGCAGGCCCTGACATTGGCGCTCGATCAATCGCTTCTTGGTCGCGCTGAAGAGCGGCGCGTCGAGACGCTGCCCGCCTTCCATCGCGGAGCTGATCATCACCGAGAGATCGTTGAGCGACATGCCGGCGCTGAGCGCCGCCAACCGCGCGGGATCGTAATCTGAAATCGCGCTCCATCCATCACCCACTGCGGCGTCCCGTACGTACGCGAGTCGCTCGCGTTCGCTCGGCAACGGGACTTCGATCGCGGCGATATACGGGTTGGCGGTAATGCGCTCGCTCACTTCGCTCCGGCGGTCGTCGATCAAGACCACCGCCATGTCGAGACTCTTCACATGTCGACTCGTCGCCCAGTTCAAAAGCGTCACCGCCATGCCCGACGCTTGAAAGCTGAGTCGACCCGGTTCGCCCGCCGGAAACAGATACGACGCCTGACTGATCAAGATCGCTGCGCTCAACTGCTTGTCGGGCGCCGCCATGATGTTGTCGCGCACGAACAGATCCAGCAGGGTGAACACCAGCGTCGGATCGTTCTTCACCGTGGACAGGTCGCCGATGCGCTTCGTCGCAAGACCAACCATGTCCTTGAGGCGCTTCTCATTCCTGCCCGCGAAGACACGCAAGCCGCGGCCGAGGTCATAGTGCAGCACCAGGTCCCATCGACCGAACATCTGCTCGGCGAGAAAATCCACGACGCCCCCGAAGGCGGCGTGATCCGCCGCATCGACATCGCTGAGCGGAACGAGGTCGTACGTGTTGCCGTACAGCGTGAACACCGAAGTCGTCCCGGAGAAGTACAGATCGGCGAGCGAGAGCGCCCACTCGGGATACCACGCCGGCAGATCATTGCGTCGCGGATGCGTTGTGCGCGGCGACGGGTCGACACCGGCTGTTTTCACTGCCCCTACTCCGGTCTCAGCGACCACGAATCACCTCGCGACCAATGTCCGCTTCGAGAATAGCCGGCGGCTCGGCGAGTTGGTCGGCGAGGCCGGTGAGATGTTGTAGTTGGTTCACGGCGTCTTCGGTCTGCTGCATGCTCTCCGCCGCGGCCGTCACTTGGTGACTGAGCGCGTCGGGATCCTGTCGGCTCACGCCCATCTCGGTGAGCGCTTGGATCTTCGTCTCGATTCGGTTGAGCTCCACGACGACGAACTCCGAGTCCTTCATGCTCTTTCGATAATTGTCGAGGCGAAGTTCGGCATCGGCGACGCTGTCCTGCAGAGAACGAATCATCCGCTCGTCCTGCTGCGCCGCGTCTACGGCTTGAGCGACCTTCAATCGAGTCCGCACGTCCTCGAGCCGAGCCGAGAGCTCCTGATCGCTCGTGCTGCGAAGAAAGCGATCGAGGCCATTCTGCGACATGAGCAGCTTGAGAAAAAGAAAGAGCAGCCGATCGAGCGCCGGTGTCCGAACCGAGTCCGCGGAGTCGTTCGTGCCCGCCGTCTGCCCGCGCACGCCTGAGGCGATATCGCGCATCTCGAAGCATCGCTGGCGTAGGCGGATGAACCGGGCGAGCGCCGCTTGCGGCAAGCTCTCGAGCATGCGCTGCAGCGATTGCTGCGACGACACATCCATCGCCCGATCGCTCGGCCGCTCGCGGGCCTCGCTGGCGAGCTTGGCGTCGATCGCAGTGCGAAAGCGCGGCATCGCGATCAGCGAGGTGAGGTATGCCAACTCCAATCCGCCAACGATCGGAAGTACCGCGTCTGGCCACGGCGACAACGCACCAAGGCCCGCGCTTCCGAGAAACAACAGCAGGTTCCAGTTGTAAAGGAACGCGTGCTTGACGTAAGTCAGCACACCGGTTCCACGCGACGAGAGGGAGGAAGGAGAGCTCGGCGACATCGGCTATTGTGGGTGGCGCGGCCTACTCGTCGCCCGCGCGTGTCGAGCTCTCGAGCTTTTCCATGATGTCGCGAATGCCGAATACAATGTCCATGAACTCGGGGCTCCGCTGCATCTGGCGCGCGGGAAAATCCGGCGGAGGAACTTTCATTTGCTTGATGATCGTCCCCGGCGCCGACGAGATAATGAAGGTCCGGTCGCCCAGGTACACGGCCTCCTCGATCGAATGGGTGACGAAGAAGACCGTCGCCTGCGCCTCGCGCGTCAACCCGACCAGTAGATCCTGCATATTGAGTCTCGTGCGAGGATCGAGCGCGCCGAACGGCTCGTCCATCAGCACGATCCGCGGCTGCAAGATGAGCGACCGCGCGATTGCGACACGCTGGCGCATTCCGCCGGACAGCTGGTGCGGATACTTGTTTGCATCGCGATCCGTGCTCAGTCCAACTTTGCCGATCCATTCGCGCGCCTGTTCTCGCCGTTCTTTCGCCGGTACGCCACGACACTCGAGTCCGAACGCGATGTTGTCGACCACCGTGCGATTGTCGAACGACGTGTAATCTTGAAAGACCATTCCGCGATCGGCGCCCGGGCCCGTGACCGGCCGGCCGGATACGAGCACGGTACCCGACGTCGCCGGATGTTGCGGCGACAAGCCGGCGATGAGGCGTAGGATCGTCGACTTGCCGCAGCCCGACGGACCGAGGATTGTGACGAACTCCATCTTGCTCGGCTCGTCCTCGACCGTGAACGTCACGTCCTTGATCGCCGTGAAGCCGTCGTCGTACGTCTTGGTCACCTTGTCGAACACGACTACCGGCGGCGGCACGGCCGGCGCCGCGGCGTGTGCCTGTGTCGTCTCGGTCGCTGTGGCCGACACCTTGTGGGTCGTCACTCCGCGGTCTCGCGATACGGGAACAGACCACGCTCGAACCAGAATAGCGTGCGATCGATGCCGTAGGCCAACAACCCAATCAGAATTAGAATCGCGAAAATATGCTCGGTGAGCCCGCGTCGTTGGCTCGTCATCAACAGATACCCGAGCCCGTACTTCGCGTTGACCAGCTCGGCCAGCATGATATAGCCGAACGCCAGCCCGAATAGACTTCGCAAGCTCGAGAAAATATCCGGCAGCGCGAGCGCGATGAGCACCTTGCTCACGACTTGCCGCGGCGACGCGCCGAGTGTCTGCGCGGTCTCGACGTAGCGATCGTGGACGCCGATCACCGCGCGCGCCGCGTCGAAGAACACAAACGGCGACGTCGCGATGAAGATGAACATCGTCTTCTGCGACTCATCGATTCCAAACCAGAGAATGGTCAGCGGAATCAAGACAGCCACCGGAATGTTGCGCGCGAACAACGAGAGCGGCCCGGTGAGCGCGTCGAAGATCCGGTACGAGCCGGCGAGAATGCCGAGCGGCACACCGACAATGATCGCCAGCCCGAACCCGCTCAGCACGCGCTTGAGCGTCGCCGCCGTGCTCTCGAGCAACGCCCGCTCGCTGAACAACGATGGAATGCTCTTGAGCACTTCGAGTGGGCTCGGCACCAACACGGGAGAGATGATGCGTGATTCGGCCGTCGAGCCGAGCGTGAGCGCCCACCAGATGAGCAACACGATCCCAACGCCGACGATGCCGAGTCCGCGCCGAATCATCGGCGGCGGATCGGCGCGCAGCAGAAAAAGCCGGCCGATCGACGATGTCGCCACGGTCCGTCCTACTTCGCCTCCAACGGATAGACCTTGATCTCGACTCGCCGATTCTTGGCGTTGTTGTTCGGGTCGTTCGGATCGGCTGGTTTGTCCCATCCGCGGCCCGCGGTGGTGAACTGGTTTGGCTGTAACGACGGAAATTTGCGAAGCAACGCCTGCTTCACCGCGTTGGCGCGTCGAAGCGAGAGCTCTTGGACGTCGGCGGCCGTCACCGTGCCGGAGTTCTTCATCGAGGCGTCCGTGTGCCCTTCGATCACGATCCGCGCTGCGCCGAATTGGCCGGAAAGCTTCCCCGCTTCCTCGACGACGACCGGCGCGTTGGGATCGTACAACTCCTCGACGGTCTTTCCATCGATTGTCTTCTCGATCTTCTTCGCCAAGTCGTCGGAGTTCGGATAGAACTGAATGACGATCGTCTTCGTCAGGATTTCGTTGCTCTCGGCTTGAACCGCCGTCGCCGAGGTCGGCACGAACTGCACTTGATACTCGTTTTTCTGATTCGCATACTGCGGTTCGGCGCCGAGGTTCTTGATGACCGAGAAATCCATCACCTGATCGAACGGCACGGGCGTTCCGCTGACGCTTCCGATTCGCTTGTAGAGGAAGTACGCCGTGTTCCAGGTTCGCTCGAAGTTCGTCGGGTTGTTCTGGTTGAGGAAGAATTCGCGGTTCTCGGCGTAATTGGTCGAGTGCGCGTCGCCGAGCATCGAGAGGGCGTCCTTCTCGGGGATGGAGTAGCCGGCGGCCATCAGCTTTGCGGCTTGGGCCTTCGTCTCCTGCGTCTTGAGCGATGCCATCGCGTCGAAGATCCCCCGCGCCAACCCTTCGACGATCTGCGGATTGTCTTTGGCGAAATCGGCGCGCGTGAACCAGACGTCGGCGATCAGCTTGTTCGCCGTCTGCGTGTTCACGAGCATCCGGTTGCCCTTCGCGCCCGCGAGGTTGTAGATGTCGGGCGACCAGCTGACGGCGCACGACAGCGATTTGTCGGCGTTGAACGCGGCCGCGGCCTGGAAAGCATCCTGCGTGAACTTGTACTGGACCTCGCTCGGTTGGAGGCCGCCGGCGATGAGTGTATTCAGCAGGAAGAAGTGCGACGGCGAGTTCTGCGCGAGCACCACCGTCTTGCCGCGCATGTCACCGACCGACTTGATGGTCGAACGGCACACGATGCCGTCGCCGCCGTTCGACCAGTCGATCTGCTGGTAGACGCGCGGCATCGTCCGCGAATCCTTCCGCAGCTGCTCGACGAACAGCGGGATCATGTCGAGTGTCGCCCAGCCGACGTGGATCTTGCCCGACGCGTACGCGTCGCGCATCGCGATCGGATCGTCGATCAGCACGAGCTCCAACTTGAAGGTCTTGCCGCCCGGCGCTTTCCATACTTTCCCGGGTTTGAAGCCGTTGTTGGCGACGATCACCGGCGCCCAACCGGCCCACACGTTCAACGCCATGCGCACGGTGTTGTCGACGAGTGGCGCGTACGCCGACGTTCCCTTCACCTCGGGTAGCTTCGCGCCGGGGACGTAGTTGTACTCCTTGACCGTCGTGACACTACCGGCGTCGGGCGCTTCGGGTCCGCCCTTCATTTTCGCCAGCTCGTCTTGCGAGACGCGCGAGCTGTCGTTGCCGCCGAGGCGAATGCCCTTGCCAGTGAAGCGCGTGACGCCGACGTAGATCAGCGCGGCGACGATGAGGAACATCACCGCGAAGAATGCTGGTTTCGGCTTGCCGTTCATTGATGCGCGATCCTCGATGATGAGATGGGCGCGTCGCCGGCGACCACTCCGACGAGCAGGAGATCCGGCTTAGGTCGTCTGGTCGGCAATGGTTCCGAGCTTCTTCGACGTTTCGGCAACCGGCGTGGTCTCAGGCGACTTGAGACCGAGCTGCACCTCGTACTTGGTGAGAAGATCCTCGGCCATCGCCTTCTCGGCCGCCTCGTCGGCCTTGATCGCCTCGATCCCCTTCGACGACATGTCGGCTGCGACGCGCGCCTTGCCGCGATTGGTGTCGATCTGCCGCTGAATCACCGATTCGATCTGGCCGAAATCGGTCGTCATGTTCAAGTCGAACGATTCGGAAATCTTCGAGATCTCGGCTTCGGCGGCGCTCATCTTCAGGTCGGCGTCGTACTGTCGAATCTTGTCGCGAACTTTGATGATGTCTTTGTTCGCTTTTTGAATCTTCAACAAGTTGTTCTGATACGCCGTCTCGTGCATCTCGAGCTGCTTCTGGTTTGCGTCGAGCTCGTTTTGCGTCTTCTGCAGTTGTACGGCAAGCTGTCCGGCGACGTCGCGATTGCCCGCTTTGAGATGCGCCTTGATCTGCGCCTCGAGCTGCGACGCGTTCGACTTTCCGAGTGCCACTTGGCGCGCCACGGTCTCGACGAGCCCACGGTACATCTCGAGTCCTTTGCGCCCTTCCTTCAGGCGCTCGGTCGCCGAATCCACCTCGAGCTGCATGACCGCGATCGGATCGGCCTCGAAGAAGAGGTTGGCAATCTTGTTGATTTGCGCGCGGAACGCGCTGAAGAATTTTCCGAAGATCATGGTTTCTTGCTCCTGGGAGCCGTTGGATTCTTCGAGCGGACTGAGTCGTGTGCCGCCGCCGAGTCGGCGGTCGCGCCGGGAAGCGTCTCTCCGGCGTCGGTGGCCTCGGCAAGGATTTTCCCGCGATAGATCGTATCGAGACTCGCGCGTAGCGCAACACCGTTGCTCGCGCCAAGCACCTCGCCGTGAACGTCGGGCAGAAAGTCGAATGTCCGGGCATCGACGTCGAATGCCACGAAGTACATTCGGACCGCGCCTTCGCTGCGACGGAATATCTCGCGCGCGACCTTCCGGGGTGATGGCCCATCGGTGTTCTCGCCGTCGGTGACGACGAGGATGTACTTCCGAATCGTTCCGGCGCGGTAGAGGTCTGCCCGCGCCACGTCCATCGCGCGACCGATCGCCGTACCGCCCTTCGGCGCCGGCATCGACTCGAGCGCCTGGCGCAGTGCGGCCCGGTTGTAGGCTTGCACCGGGACCAGCGTCTCGACGTCACTCGAGAACTGATACAGCCCAACCTTGACCGGAAAGCCCGGCTGCTTCGCGACGAACGAATCCGTCGAGGCAATCATCGCGTCGAGTGCCTGCCGCGCGACCTCGAACTTTGGACGGTCATCGCCACGCGCCGCTCTCGCCATCGACCCGGAGTTGTCGACAAGGATCGCGATCGAGGCGCCAAGTCCCTCGTCGATGGACGGAACGTATTTCTGATTCGCGACATCGTCCGATGACGCCGAGTCTTCGCGGTCGCCCGACTGCTGTGTGCAGGCCGCGACGGCGACCGCGAGGGATGCAGCAATGGCGATGCTTGTCCGCCGCAGGTAACCGCCCTGGCACTGTTTCGAGTCGAGCAAGGAAATCACATGCTCCTCGCCGCTGAGCTGGTATGTCGCAACCTGCCTCGCCGTAACCGAGTGCGCGAAGGGAGATTCGACCGCTGGTGGTGTTTTCGCGAAGGCTCAATAGGAAGGGCGTATTATACGGTGCGACGTGCGCTGCTGCTACACGATCGCGGCGCGACGGAGCCGCGCCAGCGGGCCGGCCGCACGGGAGTTAGATTACCGTCAGCTGGTAGCCATCTCGAACTGCTCGTTTCCGAAGTCGACCGGCGCCGAAACGCGCTTCGACTCTCGAGAGCGACCGGATCCAGCTTTCTCATTCCCACCGGGGACGCCGTACTTCGGACGACCGCGCCATTGCGCCGCGGCAATACTCGCATCCTTGGTCTCGAGGGAATGATGACGAAGTTCACGCACGACGTGGCGATTTCGGCGGTCTCGTACGATTCTCTGCTCGTCGGAGACCTGTTTGCGCGTCTTGGGCTCAGACTGTCCGCGCCGGTCTTCTGGCAAGCGGAGCTGGCCGACGCCGGCGCCGCGCCACCGCCGATGGATTCCAGCGCGGCCACGGTGTTCGAGCGATCGGCGCGCATCGTTGTCGTTCTGCATCAGCGGCTGTGGGGCCGCGAAGACGGAACGGCCGCGGATGTCGAAGCGCTCCGCGAGCGCGTGCGAGCCAAACAGCAACGATCGATCTGCGTCGTCACGCTCGATCGCGAACCAGTGCCGGCGTGGTTGGCTGGAGCACCGCGCTTCGTCATGAGTGAAATCGGAATCGCGGGCGCTGTTGCTGCGATTGCCGACGCCGTCGCCTCCTCGGGAGCAAAAGTCTCCGCCATGCCGGCGGCTGCGGCGACCGATCCGGTGAAAACCGGGCCGGCGTGGAACGAAGCACAGCCGTACATCGCGCAGCCGCGCGCCCAAACAGCCCTTCGCCGCGAGCTCGACGCCTTGACCACTGAGCTCGCCAGTCGCGTGAAGGCCGTCGGCGCCGATCGGACAGACGGGCACGTCGAATTGCATTGCTCGCCGCAACGGCTCGTTGTGCAGCTTGGCTCGGTCGGCTTGAGCCTGTCGTGGGTCGCCGCCCGCAGCGGCAACCTCGCCGACGGACGGCTCCTTGTCATCGAGTGGGAGGGCGCGATCACGCACGGTCGCGGCATGGGCGGACTCAAGACGGCGTCGCCGACTCGCGAACAGCTCTTTCGTCCAGAAGCCAAAGGCCCCGACGATTGGTGCTGGCGAGCCGAAGGAACCGCGGCCACCGCGTATTCGTCGCGCAATCTCGCCGGCCAATACTTCAGCAGCGCGGCGCTCGCCGGGATCGACAACGCGGCACTGGCGACGATCGAGTGAGCGATGCGTCCGCCGCCGAAACAACAAATTGGCGGCGCGTAGTCGAGCCGTACGTCGGTCCGGACGCCCGTCGCGCGACGTTCCAACTCGTTACCACCCTTGGGCTGCTCGTCGTCGCATTGACGACCGCGACGATCGCGCTCCACAGCTCAGTGGTCGTGGCCGTTGTACCGCTCGCGATCCTCACGGCCGGGCTTCTCGTCCGCACGTTCATCCTGATGCACGACTGCGCGCACGGCTCGTTCTTCGCCTCGCGTCGACTGAACGACGCAGTCGGATTTCTCACCGGCGTGGTGACGCTCACCCCGTTCGGTCAGTGGCGCCGCGATCATGCGCTCCACCACGCGTCATCGGGTGACCTCGAGCGACGTGGGCATGGCGACGTTCCCACGCTCACGGTGCGCGAATATCAAGCGAAGACGCGTCGCCAACAATTCTTCTATCGCGTCATTCGCCACCCAGCGTTGTTACTGCTTGGCGGGCCCGTCCACCTCATGTTCGGCCAGCGCTTCCGCGCGCGAAGCACCGCGACCGGAACTCGTCAGATCAACAGCGTGTGGGCGACAAACGCCGGCATCGTCGTGCTGTTGAGCGTCGCGCTCTGGACGCTTGGCTGGAGAACGGTGCTCGTGGTGTACGGACTGCCGTATTACTTGGCGGCGATGGCGGGCGTGTGGCTGTTCTATGTGCAGCATCAGTTCGAGGACGCGTACTGGACGTCGCACGGCGATTGGGACTACGCGACCGCAGCGTTGCGAGGCAGCTCCCACCTCGAGTTGTCGGCACCGCTACGCTGGTTCACCGGCCACATCGGATTGCATCACGTGCACCACCTCGCGCCTCGCATTCCCAATTACCGTTTGCAGCGCTGTCACGATGAGAATGCGCTCATGCAAACAGCGCCGGTCGTGACGCTCCGATCCGGCATGACGGCGCTGCGGCTCGCGCTGTGGGACGAAGACCGAACCCGTCTCATTCGCTTCGATCAGGTCGACGCGATCTAACAGCGTCGCCGTCGACGGCTCCACCGTCGGGCCGCCCTGAAGTGTGACGCAGGACACACTCGCGCGAACACCCGAGCGTTTCGGGAACTCGATCCCCGTTGCACGAGTTTTGAAGCGTGTGCGGTGACCGGAGGTTAGCCGAAATGAACGTCCATCCGAGAACGCTCACGCGACTGACGTCGCCGGCCCGTAGCGCGATGGCTGCAGTGGCCCTGGCCGGTTTGATCACCGCCTGCTCCAGCTCCACCGACGTCGGCGCCAATGCGCCAACGCGACTGTCTTTCACGGCATCGGCCGTTGCGTCGAACGCCGTGTCGGCAGCGGTCGTTCCGATCACGAATGGCGGGCACACGCTCGATCTCACGCAAGTCACGCTCACGATCGCACGCGCCGAGCTCAAACGGGCGACGAACAACGTCTGTCGTGAGGACGAAGGGGACGACGACGCGAATGATGACGACCATGAGGGCACGTCGACGACGATGGAAGACTGCGCGGAGGTCAAAGTTGGGCCGGCCGCGGTCGATCTTCCGCTCACCGGCGGCATGATCACGGTGCCGTCGAACGCAATTCCCGCCGGAACGTTTCGCGAGCTCGAGCTGCGCGTCTCGAGCGTCCGGCTCAAGGGTACCTTCGACACGAAACCGTTCGACGTCACGCTGCCGGTCAACGTGCACCGAGAGATCGAGTTTGCGACCCCGCTCGTCGTAACGGACGGAACGCCGACATCCATCACGGTGAATGTTCCGGTGAACACGTGGCTCGTGAATCCGAACGGCACGCTTGTGGATCCGACCACGATCCTCGCGTCGCCATCGCTGCTCGCCATCATCAAGAGTCGAATCGCCGCGTCATTCCGCGCATTCGAAGACGAAGATCATGACGGCAAAGACGATCATGGTAGCGACCACGGCCACGACGGCTGATCGCGCGACACCGGGTTGAGATGTCCGGGTTTATCGAGCAACCGCGTCTGTTGAAGCGAACGGGGTCGTCTCGTACCACGGACAGCATCGGTTCAACATCTCATTAATGCCGCGCGTAACGCTTCAGAACAAAACGGCTTGTCGACTTCTGGCGACGCGGCACGAGTCGCGCGTTAGAGGGTATGGTGTTGGGTCCCTGACGTCGGACGCGCCCAGGCGTCTAGAGGACGATGCGTGAACCGTTCTTTCCGCCGGTTCGTCGCATGATTCACAATCCAAACCAATGAGGGTCTCGGCCTCGGTCGAGTGTCAAAAGCGATGAAGGCTACCGCTATGTCTGATATGTCCGACGAATCAATAGAATCGAATATCCACGACGAGTGCGAGCAGCAGGACTGCTTTCTTCCGACGAGCCGGCGCCGATTCTTGCGCGACAGCTTTCTGAGTGTAGCGGGTGCGCTCGTCGCCGTCGGGATGAGCAGGAATACGGCGTTCGCCATGCCACTCGAGTTCACCGAAGCGAAGCGCGCCAACGGAAGTACGCGCAGCTACGCGGTACCCGGCGGCGACGGCGCGCAGGTCGACAAGGACAACGATGTGATTCTCGTACGTTGGCAGAACGCGATCTACGCGTTCAGCCTGTCGTGTCCGCACCAGAACACGGCCCTCAAGTGGGACGATCGCGATCACGCCTTCCAGTGCCCGAAGCACCACTCGCGATTCACTCCCGACGGCTCGTACGTGGCGGGAAGCGGCCGTGCGACTCGCAACATGGATCGCTTCGCGATTCAGCGTGATGGCAGCGGAGTCACCGTCGACCTCGACAAGCTCTACCAGGAAGACACCGATGGGCCGCAGTGGACCGCCGCGGTCATCCGCGTCAGCTAGCCATCACCGAAGCGCCAGCAGTCGAATCAAGCCCACGGCAAGGACCATCAAGGCGGCGAGCGATCCACCGACGGCGATGACCACGCGTGGGCCAACGCGCCGCACCGCGTGAACGTCGACTGACAACCCGAGTGCCGCCATCGCGGCAATCGTCAGCCAACCGGCACCGATCTTCGCAATCGCCACACTCGGCGCGGGAATAGCCCCGAAGGAGCGCAGCGTCGCGAGCAGCACGAATCCGCTCACGAACCACGGAACGAGTGCGGCTCGCGGCGCTGCGCTCGCGCGGCGCGAGTGATCGCCTTTGCGCAGCGAAAAGAACACGACCACGGGCCCGAGCATCAGCACTCGCGCCAGCTTGACGACCGTCGCGACTTGCCCACTGAGCACGCTCACGGCGAACGCTGCCGCCAGCACTTGCGGAACCGCGTACACAGTGAGACCGGCAAGCACTCCGTACTGATAATGCGATAGCGCGAGTGGCTCGATGAACAGCGGAAGTCCGACGACGACGATCACGCCCAGTACGGCCGTGAGGGCGATGGAGGCGGCGACGTCCTCGCGGTCAGCGCCGATGACCGGCGCCACGGCGGCGATCGCGGAGTTCCCACAGATTGCGTTGCCGCACGCGACGAGAATCGCGAGTCTCGATGACAGCCCGGCGGCGCGACCGATCGCGTAGCCGACGACGAGGGCGGTGCATACGATCGCGATGATTCCGAGCTCGAGCGCCGGTCCAGACGCGAAGAGCCGCGGCACATCCATAGTCGCGCCGAGGAGACAGACCGCAAGCTCGAGCAGGTCTTTGGCGACGAAACGAATGCCGGGTTCTTCGCGCGCCGATTCGCCGCGAACTGTTCGCACCGCCATGCCGACGAGGATTGCCAGGACGAGCGGCTCGATGACGGCCCGACCGAACGCGCGCTCCTCGATCGCTCCTCCGACCACGGCGATTGCCGACACCATCAGCGACGCGACCAGGCCGGGAATGAGCGCGCCTGGTCCGCGTCCACCTGCGGTGGTTGCTGCCATAGGAGCGACGACGGTGGCCATGATGCACGCTAGATGGTGGAGACGTCATGAGGCCAGTACATTATTTTCATAGATCAATAAGAATTGGTTATGTAAATGAATCTCCACCATCTTCGTCTCTTCGCGGCCGTGGTCAACCACGGCGGATTTACGAAAGCCGCCGAGTCGTTGCGGCTGAGTCAACCGGCGATCTCCAAGTCGTTGAATGAGTTAGAACGACAGCTCAACCTCGCGCTCATCGACCGGAGCGGTCGCTCCATCAAGCTGACCGATGCGGGGCAGACGCTGTACGCGCGGGCCAGGGAGCTCTTCGGCGTGGAATGGATCGCGGAGCAGGAGCTTCGGGAGCTTCGGGGACTTAAGCGCGGGGTTCTCCGGATCGGAGCGAGCACGACGATCGCTACCTATATGTTGCCGCCGTTCTTGGGTCGTTTCCATCTGCGGCACCCCAGAATCCGGATCCGCGCGTCGAGCGCCAACACGCGGACCGTGCTGCGCATGCTGCTCGAGTCACGAGTCGACGTGGCGCTGGTGGAGGGCCCGGTATCGCATTCGCGGGTGGAAGTCCAACCGTGGCGCGACGACGAGCTTGTGGTGATCTGTCGTCCGGACCACGAACTGTTGTTACGCGGTAATGTTGATGTCGAGATGCTGGTGCGTGAACAGTTCATCGTCCGCGAGCCAGGTTCCGGAACTCGGGACGTGAGCGCTCGGGCTCTCGCCCTGCATGGCGCTCGGCTTACCAATAGCATGCGCGTTGGTGGGACAGAGGCGATCAAGCAGGCGGTCGCGGCCGGACTGGGGCTGGCGATCGTTTCGCGCGCGGCCGCCGCAGACCAGTTGGCGCTTGGAAAAATCGCCGTCCTCTCGGTCAACGGGCTCGCGATTCGACGAACATTGACGCAGATCAAGCTGCGCGGACGCGTGACAAGCGCCGCGGCGCGGGAGCTCGAGCTCCTCCTCGCGCAGGGACCCGACGACAATGCGGCCGACGCCTCAGGCACGCCAAGCTGATCGCGAGTATTGCGAGCGACGTAGATTGTCCACCGCGGCATAACGGCAGACATGTTGCGACTCGAGGCAGCGCATGTTCATCTCCGATTTCGCGATCCGTCGTCCGATCGTCACCGTCGTAACGATGATCGTCCTCGTCGTGTTCGGGCTCGCCGCGCTCACGCGGCTCGATACCGATGAGTTCCCCTCGATCGACGCACCGATCGTCTTCGTCGCCGTCGCCTATCCCGGTGCCGCACCGGACGTTGTCGAACGCGAGCTTGTAAGCCGCGTCGAGGACAAGATCTCCGGCATCAGTGGCGTCGATAAGATCAACTCGACGTCGACCGACGGGTTCGCGCAGATCGTCGTGCAATTCGTTTACTCGAAACCGGTCGATCAGGCGACGCAGGATATTCGCGACGCGATTTCGGCGATCCGATCACAGCTGCCGGCGGAAATTCTCGACCCGATCATCCAACGCTTCGATCCGAACCAGCTGCCGATCGTCTCGTTGGCGATCACATCGACCGTCCTCACGCCGCCACAACTCACACAGCTCGCGGATCAGCGAATCGCCGGCGATCTGCGCGCCATCGGCGGCGTGGCGCAGGTGAACGTGGTCGGCGGCGACAGCGCGCAACTCAACGTGAACGTGCGGCCGAACGATCTCGCGGGGGTCGGCGCAGGCATCGACCAAGTCGTGAACGCGCTTCGGTCGCAGAATCTCGCGGCGCCCGTGGGGAATGTGAACAGTCCGTTGGAGCAGCGTTCGATTCGTCTCGAGGGGCGGTTCGAGCGGCCCGAGGACTTCGCCGGGCTCGTGATCGCGCAGCGAAACGGCCAGCTCATCAGGCTCGGCCAAGTCGCCGACGTCGAGGCCGGTGCCGCGGAGCCAAAATCATCGGCGCTGTTCAACGGCAAGCCGGCGATCGGTCTCGACATCGTGAAGTCGCGGGAGTACAGCACGACGGCGGTGGCGCTGGGCGTGACGAATCGCGTGAACGAGCTGCAGAAAACGCTGCCGCCTGGTACGCGCATCGAGGTCGTGCGCGACGCGGGCACGCGCGTGCGACACTCAGTGCGCAACGTCGAGGAGGCCCTCGTTGAAGGGGCGGTCCTCACCGTCTTGGTGGTGTTCCTCTTCCTCAACTCATGGCGCTCGACGGTGATCACCGGTCTTGCGCTTCCGGTTTCGGTGCTCGCGTCGTTCGTGCCCCTGCTGATGTTCGGCTTCACACTCAACACGATGTCGCTGCTCGGTCTGTCGCTGGCGATCGGCATCCTGATCGACGACGCGATCGTGGTGCGTGAGAATATCGTACGCCACGTCGAGATGGGCTCCGATCACATGCATGCGGCGCACGAGGGTACCGATGAGATCGGGCTCGCCGTCGCCGCGACGACGTTCTCGATCGTCGCCGTGTTCGTTCCCGTCGGCTTCATGCCGGGAATCGCCGGCCAATGGTTCAAGCCCTTCGCGCTCACGATCGCCGCCGCGGTGCTCGTCTCGCTTTTCGTCTCGTTCTCGCTCGATCCAATGTTGTCGGCGTATTGGGCCGACCCGCAGCTCGAGGCGCACGAGCGACGCAACCCGATCGCGCGCGCGCTCGAGCGATTCAACGCATGGTTCGATCGCCAAGCCGAGCGCTACAAGGGGCTGATCGCCTGGGCCCTCGACCATCGCTGGACGATGATCGCCCTCGCGGCTGGCTCGTTCGTGTTCGCGATCGTTCTGCAGGTCGTCATCGGCGGCTTTGCCTTCGTCCCCGTGAGCGATAACAGCGAGTTGAACATCGCAATCGAGACGCCGCCCGGTTCGAGCCTCGATTACACAACGCTCAAGGCGGAAGAAGTCGCGCGCATGATTCGCGCGCGCCCAGAAGTCCAGTACACATACACCACCGTCGGCAGCTCGACTGGTTCCGGTGCGGTCGACAACGCCAGCATCTACGTCCATCTCACACCAAAACGCGACCGAAAGGTGAGCCAAGACGCGTTGGGTCGGATCGTTCGGCGACAGATGCGCAACATCGGCGGTGCCACGGCGTACACGTACGCTTCGGGCTTCGGCGGCGCGCAAAAGCAGCTGCTCCTCCAGTTGCAGGGCCCCGATCAGACAGTTCTCAATCGCTACGCCGACCAGATCCGCCGCATTGTCGCGTCGACGCCCGGCGCAGCCGACGTCGGCCTGTCGACGCGTGGACAAAAACCTGAATTCGACGTCCGCGTCAATCGAGGACTCGCCGGCACGCTCGGCGTCAGCCTGAATCAGCTCGCGACCTCGCTGCGCTTCGCCTTCGCCGGTGTCGACGCCGGCACCTGGGTCGATCCGTCGGGCATCTCGCGCTACGTCCACGTGCGACTCGCGCCGGCCGCGCGCGAGAACGCGGCCGATCTCGCGACGCTGCCCGTGATGATCGCGCCCGCCGCGGCGTCTTCGGCGGGCGCGAGCGCGGTGCCATCGGGCGCACCCGCGTTCGTTCCCCTTGGCCAGGTCGCGCGGATCATTCCCAGTTTCGGACCATCGCAGATCGATCACTACCAACGCGAGCGCGTCGTGACGATCGGCGCGAACATCGAGGGCGCGTCGTTCGGCAACGTCTCGCAAACGGTGATGCGTAAGCTGCGCGACGTGCAGCTGCCGGCGGGATATCACGTCTCCGCCGGTGGCCAGGCGCAGAGTCAAAGCGAAGTATTCGGCAGCATCTTCGTCGCGCTCGGGGTTGCCGTGATGCTGATGTACTTGATTCTCGTCGTGCAGTTCGGCTCGTTCCTCGACCCGTTGGCGATTCTCATCTCGCTCCCGCTGTCGCTCATCGGCGTGGTGCTCGCCCTCATCGTCACGCGCGACACGCTCAATCTCATGAGCCTCATCGGCGTGATCCTACTGATGGGCATCGTCGCGAAGAACGCGATCCTGTTGATCGACTTCGCGAAGTGGGCGCACACGGATCGCGGTGTCGATCGACGCGAAGCCCTGATCGAAGCGGGACGGATTCGGCTCCGACCGATCCTCATGACGACGCTCGCGCTGATCGCCGGCATGATCCCGGTCGCGCTCGGCCTCGGCGAAGGCGCCGATTTCCGCGCGCCGCTCGGCCGTGCGGTGATCGGAGGCGTCATCACGTCGACCGTGCTGACGCTCATCGTCATCCCAACCGTGTATGAGATCCTTGATCAGTGGCGCGAGCGCCTTCTCGCGCGCTTCGGTCGCCGGGCGGTCGTTCACTCGCCGACTCCTGTGGCTGAGCCGGGCGACTGACGCTACTGGATCGCCGCCAAACCCGGTGACGCGGCCAAGGCGCCAGGCGCGCTGCTTCGATCGACGCGGCCACCTCGTCGTTACCCGACGCGACACCAGCGACGCGTACAGAATTTGCTAAAGTCGCGCCGGCTGGATGCAGCTTCGGCCCGTCTCACACGGAGGAACGTATGTCGATTCACCTAGCGCGCGCCGCAGTCCTGCTCGGCGCTTGCGTCCTATGGGGAGCCTGCGCAAAGTCCGAAAACAAGGCCGACTCGGCGGCCGCGGCCGACAGCGCGGCGAAAGTGGCCGCGGCGGCGGTGCCGGCAGCCCCGACACCACCACCGCTTACCGACGCCAACATTGCGGCGATACTCGATGCGGCGAACGCGGGGGACAGTGCCGCGGGAAAAATCGCGTCGACCAAGGGGACACGCGCCGACGTGAAGGATTTCAGCCGTATGATGATGCGCGATCATCACGCGCTGCGAAAACAAGGAGAGGACCTTGTGAAAAAGCTCAACGTGACCCCGGCGCTCCCGGCGGGCGACACGAGTCAAGCGGCCGCGCAACACTGGCAGGATAGCTTGAACGCGAAGCCCAAAGGTGCGGCGTGGGACAAGGCCTACATCGATCATGAGGTTACATACCATCAGTCGCTGTTACAGACGGCGCAGACGGCGCAAGGAGCCGCGCAGAACGCCGAGCTCAAAGACCTGATCACGAAGGCGGCGCCGAACATCCAGGCGCATCTCACGAAAGCGCAGGACATCCAGACCAAGCTCAACGCCGCGCCTGCCGCAGCTGACACCGGTGCCAAGTCAGCGACCGACACCTCGAAGGGCGGAAAAAAGAAACCAGAAGGCTAGGCGGGCTCGTCGGCCAGAATCTGTTGGGCGCGCTACTTGAAACAACGCTCGGGTTGAACGCCCGAGCGTTGTTTCGTATCTGAAACGCGCCGGCCATGTGTCCGGGAGGTTCTGATGCGCACGCGATCCGCGACCGTGATTGGTGTGACGCTACTCGGTTCCGCCGTCGCGATCGCGGCGTGTTCGACGTCGAACCGCGACACGAACGAGGCGGCGGGCGAAGTCGTCATTCGCTCGACCGTCGACTCGACGACAAAGCCGCGCGTCAGGTGGTTGACCGACGCAAATTTGTTAGCGTTGCTCGGCGTGATGAACGCACGCCAGATCGCCGCGGCCGACGTCGAGTTGGAGTCGTGGCACGTGGACAGCGTGCGGGCATTCGCAGCCTCCATAGCGCGAGAGCACGCCGAGCTTCAGCATTCGGTCGACTCGCTAGCGGAGCGAATTCACCTCGCGCCGATCGCGCCGGCGCTGGCGCAGACCGTATCGTCGACGATGCAATCGCAAATCGATACCGTCAGGCGCACCTACGGTCGTGCGCTCGACCGCGTATTCATTCGCGAACAGGTCGCGAGCCATCAGCTCATGGCCGACTACTTGGCCGAGGCGGCCGCCGTCGCCGAACGTCCTGAAGTGCAGTCTCTGATTTCGTCGGCTAAGGGACGTGTGAGCGCGCAGCTGACCCACGCGCGTGCCCTACAGTCGAGGCTTGCGGTCGCCGATTCGACAGCGGCCGCAGACTCCGCGGCCAAGTTAGCGGCCAAGCTTGCGGCGAAGCACGAACATCGGACCGCCGTCCCCTGAACGTGCAGGCGTGACCTGGGCGTCGTCGGCCAGGCGATCAGCGCAAACGGATGCCGCAAGCAAGTAACCACTTGCACCAAGTCCGGGAACCCCCTAGGATTCCCGCCCTATGGACATCCGAGACCGAATCCTCGTCGCCGCGAAGAAAGTCTATGCGCAACACGGCTTCCGCGGCGCGACGACACGCCTCATCGCGATCGAGGCCGGCGTCAATGAAGTCACCCTGTTTCGAACGTTCGGCTCCAAGGCCGCGTTGTTCGAAGCACTCATGCAGGCGCACGTCGCCGCCTCGCCAATCCCCGATCTTCCCGATATTCCGGTCGATCCTGAGCGCGAGATGACGGAGTGGTGCGCGGCGATTCTCCACCATCTCCGTGAGAATCGGTCGCTCATCCGCACCTCGTTCGGCGAGATCGAAGACCGGCCCGCCGCGGCGATCTCGATGTGCGAAGGCCCGAACTGTGCCGGCGCGATCCTGTACGGATACGCGCAGCGGCTGCAGTCGATGCGTATCTCCGCAACCGACGCGGATACGCCAACCGCGGTCGGCATGCTCATGAGCTCGATGATCGGAGACGCGATCTCGCGTGACGTGATGCCGAGTGCGTTTCCGCAACCTGAATCAGAAGCACCGGCGAGATACGTACGGGTTTTCATGCGCGCGCTGGGCGTCGATCTCAACAGGCACCGCGCGCCGGTCATTCACTCCGCCGCAGGAGACTGACCGTGTCCAGCGAAAGACTTCTGCCACCATCACCATGACATTGTTCAGCATCCGCGGTACGCCCCGCGACGTACGGCCGCGGTTTGTCACCGGCACCGTCGCCTCCATTCTCGCCCTCGGCCTCGTCGCCGCGCCGGTCCGAGTCACGCGTGCCCAACAGCCGGCGCCCGGCGGCGCGCGTCCCACGGCGACCGTGCAGCTCTCGCTCGACGAGGCGTTGCGCATTGGCCAAACGCAGAGCCAAACCGTCGAGGTCGCGCGATCAGGTGTCGTGCGCGCCGCCGGCGCGCACGACCAGGCGCGAAGTCAATACATGCCGCAGCTCAACGCGACGGCCGGCTATACAAAGACGCTCAAGTCGCAATTCTCGGGTTTCGCATCGAGCTCGTCGAAAACCGACACCACAACGTCATCGTCGAGCAGCGGCGGCTTCGACCTGAGCAAGACGAGCTTCGGCGCGACCAACCAGTGGTCGGGCGGCCTGAGCTTCTCGCAGAACGTATTCACGGGCGGCCGCATTACCGCGCAGAATCAAGCGGCCGCGGCGCAGGTCCGATCGGCGAACATCGAGGTCGCCGCGCAACGTGCGCAGGCGTCGCTCGACGTCACGTCGGCGTACTACGACGCCGTCCTCGCCGATCAGCTCGTGACGATCGCCGATTCGTCGGTCGCGGAAACGGAAGCGGTGCTGGCGCAAACCAAAGTCTCGAAGCAGGTCGGCAACGCGTCGGAATACGAGCTGCTGCGCGCGCAGGTGACGCACGACAACCAACTTCCCGTCGCGATTCAGGCGCGAGCCAATCGTCAGGTTGCGTACCTGCGACTGAAGCAGTTGCTCAACATGCCGCTCGACGACGCGCTCCAGCTCACGACAGGCATCGAAGGGGCGAACGGTCCGACGCTGCCGGCGGTCGCCGTCAATGTCGCGACCGACACCGCCGTCTCGAGTCGCGCACCAATGCGTGAGATCGAAGAAGCCGTTCGCGTGCAAGAGGCGCAGGTTCGAATCGCGCGCGCGGAGCGCATTCCTTCGCTGGCGATCGTGTCGAACTATCAGCGCCTCTACTTTCCGAGCAACGTATTTCCGAGCCTCGGCGCCGGCGTGAACAACTGGACGGTCGGCGTGTCGACCAACTTTCCGATTCTCGACGGCGGCCGCATCAAGGGTGATCAGCTCATCGCGCAAGCGGGTTTGCAGCAGGCGCGCGCGCAACGCGAGCAGACGCGCCAGTTCGCGGGCCTCGACACACGCGTCGCCCTGAACGCATTGCAGGAAGCGCAAGCGACGTGGGATGCGAGCCGCGGCACGACGGATCAAGCGCAGCGCGCGTACGCGATCGACCAAGTGCGCTATCGCGAAGGCATCTCGACGCAAACGGATCTCGCGCAATCGCGACTGCTCCTCGAACAGGCGAAGGCGAATCGCGCGCAAGCGGCGCGCAATCTCGCGGTCGCTCGCGTCAGACTCGCGCTCCTGCGCGATCTCCCGCTTCAATCAGGAACCGGTGCAGCAAGCTCGACTCAGGGCGCTGCCGGGGCGGTCCAACAGCAGCAGCAGCAGCAACAACAGCAGCAACAACAAACACAACAGCAGCGTTCAGGAAGTTCTCCACAGGCCGCTGGCGGAACGGGCGGGTTCACAGGGAGCATTCAGCCATGAATTGGGGAAGGAAGCGGGGAATGATTCGCCGGCGCACCACGGTCACGTTGGCGTTGGCGCTCGGAGGACTCGCCGGTTGCAAGGGCGCGGGTGATTCGAAAGCGGCGACGACGCCGACCGCGATGCTCGTCGGTCCAGAGAATGTCGCCGTCGTCAAAGCGCAGCAAATCCGCTCGGGTCCGGCGATCTCCGGAACGCTGGAACCGGAAGAGCAGGCGACTGTGCGCGCCGAAGTCTCGGGCGCCGTGCTGCAAACGCTCGCCGAACAGGGCCAGCGCGTGTCCCAAGGTCAGACGCTTGCCCGTCTCGACGACGCGTCGTTGCGTGAGGCGGAATTGTCGGCGCGCGCCGCTGTGACGACGGCACAGAACACGGCGGACGTCAACAAACGGCAGGTCGATCGCAACGAGGCGCTGATCAAAGCCGGCGCCATCGCCGAGCGCGATCTCGAGCTGGCGCGCAACCAGTACTCGGCGGCGGAAGCGCAGCTGGCGAACGCGAAGTCACAGCTCGTCAACGCGCAGAAGCAACTCAGCAAAGCGACCGTGAAGGCGCCGTTCGCGGGGATCGTCAGCGTCCGTCAGGTCAGTGCCGGCGACATCGTGCAGGTTGGCGCGTTGATGTTCACCGTCGTGAATCCTTCGACGATGCGTCTGGAAGCGTCGGTCCCGGCTGACCAGCTGTCGGCGATCCGCGTCGGGGCGCCGGTCGATTTCACGGTGAACGGTTATCCGGGAAGACAATTCACGGGTCGCATCACGCGCATCAATCCCGTGGCCGATCCGGCGACGCGCCAAGTCCGCATCATCGCCTCGCTCCCCAACGCGAGTGGTGCGCTGGTCGGCGGATTGTTCGCCGACGGCCACGTGGCGAGCGAAGTGCGCTCGGCGCCGGTCGTCCCGGTCGCGGCGGTCGACGAGCGTGAGCTACATCCATTCGTCATGCGGATCAAGAACGGTGTGGTCGAGAAAACGGAAGTGGAGCTGGGCATTCGCGACGCGGCGACCGAGACGGTGGAGATCAAGCGCGGCGTGGCACCAGGCGACACGATTCTGCTCGGGGCGGCCCGCGGCATCTCCGAGAAGACGCCCGTGAAGGTGAGTGCACCGTCGGACACGATGAGGAAACCATGATTATTTCAGATTTCGCGATCAAACGCCCGCTGATCACCGTCGTGGCGATGGTCGCGCTGGTGATCTTTGGCCTGTTCGCGTTGCTCAAGCTCAAGACCGACGAGTTCCCCGACGTCAATCCGGAGTTTCTCACGGTGGGGATCGTCTATCCGGGCGCGTCGCCGGACGTGGTCGAGAGTGAGGTGCTCAAGCCGGTCGAGGAGCAAATCGGCTCGATCACGGGAGTGAAGCGAATCATCGGCAAGGCCTACGACGGTTACTCGATGGTCATGATCGAGTTTCTGTTCGGCAAAGACATGAACGTGGCATCGCAGGAAGTGCGCGACGCCATCTCCACGATCCGGTCCGATTTGCCGACCGAGATGAAGGAGCCGATCATTCAAAAGTTCAACAACACCGATCGGCCGATCGTCTCGGTCGCCATCTCATCCAGCGTGCTCTCGCCGGCCGAGCTGACGCGACTTGCCGACCCTGGGATCACACGCGAGTTACGCGCGATTCCCGGCGTCGCCGATGTCCAGATCTTCGGCAAGGTCGTGCGCGAGCTCACGGTGGAGGTGGATCCGCACAAGCTTCAGGCCGCGAACGTGAGCGTCGCGCAAGTCGTGCAGGCGCTCGAGGCGCAGAACCTCGCGGCGCCGGTCGGTCGCGTCAACGGCACGCTCGACGAGCGGGCGATCCGCCTGCGCGGCCGACTGCTGAATCCGGCGGAGTTCGAGAATCTCGTCGTCGCCGATCGCAACGGAACACTGGTCCGGCTTGGACAAGTGGCGCTGATCAGGGACGCCACCGAGGAGCCCCGCACGCTCGCGTTGTTCAACGGACAGGAAGCGATCGGCATCGATGTGAAGAAGTCGAACGGATACAGCACGACCGATGTTGCGACAAAGGTGCGCGACCGACTGGCGCAGATCGAAAAAACGCTGCCGAAAGGCACGAAGATCGATCTCGTGAAGGACTCCGGCGTTCGGGTCACGCACGCCGTGAGCAACGTGGAAGAGGCGTTGCTCCTCGGTGCCGCGCTCACGGTACTCGTGGTGTTCCTGTTCCTGAATTCGTGGCGATCGACCGTCATTACTGGTGTCGCGCTGCCGATCTCGGTACTGGCGAGCTTCATCGCCGTCTGGGCGCTCGGCTTCAAGCTCGAGACGATGTCGCTGCTCGGTTTGTCGTTGGCGATCGGCATCCTGATCGACGACGCGATCGTGGTGCGCGAGAACATTGTGCGCCACGTCGAGATGGGGAAAGATCATTTCAGAGCCGCGCATGATGGAACGGACGAGATCGGACTCGCCGTCGCGGCGACAACCTTCTCGATTCTTGCCGTATTCGTGCCGATCGGCTTCATGCCGGGCATCGGCGGGCAGTGGTTCAAGCCATTCGCGCTGACGATCGCCTGCTCGGTCGCCGTGTCGTTGTTCGTGTCGTTCTCGCTCGACCCGATGTTGTCGGCGTACTGGCCGGATCCACACAAGCCGCCGCACATGCGCGGCTGGATTACGCGGCAGCTCGACAAGTTCAACGCGTGGTTCAATCGTCAAGCGCAGAACTACAAGAAGGTCATCGCCTGGGCGCTGGATCACCGCGCGGCAATGGTGACCATCGCGGCGCTCACTTTCATCGCGTCGTTCTTCTTACCGACGCGCGGTTTAACGGGGCTCGCGGCCGCGATCGTCGGGATCGTGATCATGGTCTTCGGTCTCAACACGCAGCGCGTGCATGTTGCTTTCCGCGCGGTCATTGTTCTCGCGGGTCTCGCGTTGTTCTTCTGGCTCCCGCAGCAGGTCAAGCCCGTTCGCACCGTCGGCACCGGGTTCTTCCCCGAGGATGACCGCGCCGAATTCATCATGGCGATCGAGACGCCACCAGGCTCGAACCTCGAGTACACACGGCTCAAGGCGCAAGAAGCGGCGAACATCGCACGCGCGCACAAGGAAGTTCGCTACACCTACACCACCCTGGGCAACAGCGCGACCGGTGGCGTCGACGAAGGGAACATCTACGTTCGAACCGTGGCAAAGGGCGACCGGAACGTCACCATCGAGCAACTCGCCGAGGAGCTGCGGCACGAGACGGCGCGCATGTCGGGCGCGACCATTTCGATTTTCACGAGCGACTTCAACGCCGGCTTCAAGGCGATCCAACTTCAGCTTCGCGGACAGGACGTCTTGGCGCTTTCGCAGGCGGCCGAGATGGTACGTGCCGAGGTGCAGAAAGTGCCCGGCGCGGTCGACATCGGGTTGTCGACGAAGGGCCAGAAACCGGAGCTCGAGATCGATCTCAATCGCGGCGTGGCCGGTTCGCTCGGTCTGACCGTTGGTCAGGTCGCACAGTCACTCCGCCCGGCGTTCGCCGGCATCGACGCGGGCTACTGGATCGATCCTACCGGAAAATCGCGCAAGGTCACGGTACGGCTGACGCCGGAATCACGGCAGCGCGCGTCGGACCTCGAGCAGCTTCCGATGATCGTCGTGGGTCCGACGGGGGTCCCGACCACGATGCCACTCGGTCAGGTGGCGACGATCAAAAGCGGCGTCGGTCCGGCGATTATCGACCACTTGAATCGAGAGCCGGTCGTCACCGTCGAGCTGAACACGTCAGGCCGTGCGGCGGGCGACGTCACCGCCGACATTCAATCGCGCCTGGAAAAGATGCGTCTGCCGGCGGGCGTGCATTACACGATCGGTGGAGACGCCGAGTCGCAAGCGGAGGTGTTCGGGCAGATTTTTTCCGCGCTCGGACTCGCCGTGCTGCTCATGTATCTGATTCTGGTCGTGCAGTTCGGATCGTTCATCGATCCGGTGGCGATTCTGATGTCGCTGCCGCTGTCGCTGATCGGCGTGATGGTGTCGCTCGCGATCACAGGCATGACGATCAACATCATGAGTTTGATCGGCGTGATTCTGCTCATGGGAATCGTGGCCAAGAACGCGATCTTGCTGATCGATTTCGCGAAGTGGGCGCGTGAAGAGCGCGGCCTTCCATTGCGCGAGGCGTTGATCGAGGCGGGCTCGATTCGTCTGCGTCCGATTCTGATGACGACGTTCGCGTTGATCGCGGGCATGATTCCGGTTGCGCTCGGCCGTGGCGAGGGAGCCCAGTTCCGCGCGCCGCTCGGCGTCGCGGTGATCGGTGGCGTCATCACGTCGACGTTCCTGACGCTGCTCGTCATTCCGACGGGATATGAGATCCTTGATGAGTGGCGGCAAAAGCTCTCCCGCTTGGTCGGCATGACGCCGAAGCAGATGACGGGAGAACATCCGATTCCAGCGATTCCAGCCACTGGCGACTAAGTCGCTCGGCGCGATCGCAGCGTTATTGACGAAGTGAAGGATCTGCTGTCCAGATGGAAGGGACGGCAGATCCTTCGTCGTTTCTGCCTCGCAGCGATTGAGACCACGCAACTCGTTACGCGGTAGGCACCTGGGCTGCCGACGCCCGCCCGAGAAAAAGCGAGACGGAAGGATGCAAAGGGGTCAAGGGACGCGAAGTCACGTCGATACTTGGCATTGTCCCCGGTCGCGTTGATCCGCGCCCACACCCCTAACAACGAGGCCGTGAGTGATGCCGTGAGTCTCGTGCATCCGCTAGTCGGTCGGCGACACCCATGATCCAGGGCAAGGGACACAACCGATCGCTTCGACGCGTGGTGCTTTTCAGCGCCGTCGTGTTCGGCCTAATCGTTACCGCCTCGGCACTGACGTTCGTCTCGCTGTCGAACTCGATTCGCAGGGAGTTGGACGGCAATACGGATCAGCTCATGATCGAGGAGCGCATTGCCGACGAGATCGTGAGCTCCTCGTACGGTCAGCAGCTTGTGGCGTACCGGTATCTCGACACGCCGAGTGCGGCGAGGCTGACGGAGTTTCGCGACCGAGGACAACGGGTCTACTCGGGAATCCGCCAGTACTTGTTCCGCGAAATGCCATTTGGTTCGCGTCTCAACGTCGAGGCGATCAGGGAAGCGCACCAGCGGTTCGAGGTGGCCGCCCAACATGCGTTCGATCTGTTGTCGAGCGGCGATTCCGCGGCGGCCCGCGCGCGAGTCGGTACGCTCACCACGCAAGCGGCAGTTCTCGAGCAAACAGTTCGTGGGTTCATCGCCGATCGCGAACAACAGAGATTACTGCTTCGACGCGATCAGGAGGCGGCGCTTCGCAGACTGCAGGAGGCAACCACGGTCGTGGCGATCGCGCTTGCCCTGACCGCGATCCTGTTGGCGCATCTTCTGAGACGCCGCGTGATGCTGCCGTTGTGCGATCTCTCAACCGCGGTTCGCCAGCTTGGTGAAGGCGTGGTCCACGTGCGAGTAGCCCCGCAACGCTATCACGAATTCCAACTGTTGGCCGACAGTTTCGATGGAATGGCTGATAGCGTTCGCCAATCGCACGAAGAGTTACAGGCGCGCAATCGCGAGCTCACACGAACGCTCGACGATCTGCGTCGCGCGCAACAAGAGCTCGTACAACACGAAAAGCTGCGCGCCATGGGTGAGATGCTCGCTGGCCTGGCTCACGAGCTGAACAATCCGTTGGCCGGAATCCTCGGGATCGCCGAGTGCATCAAGATGGATCTCGCCGAGTCGAACGATCCCAAGTGGCGTGAGCTGGGGGTGAGCATGGCCGAGCCGTTGGTCACCGAGTCGCTGCGGGCTCGCGACCTCGTGCGCAATCTCCTCCACTTCGCGCGACAATCCACTGAGAAAACCGAGCGCGTGCATCTGTTGGGTGCGGTCGAAGTGGCGATCGGTTTGCGGCGCCATGCTTTCGCGCAGGCCGAAAAAACGATCGAGCACGATGTCGCCGGCGACCTGTACGTCATCGCACAGGCGCAGAAGCTTCAGCACGCGATTATCAACATCGCCAACAACGCGCTCGACGCCCTCTGCGAAGGCGACGGCACGCGCTTGCGTATCACCGCGAAGCGCGATGGGCCATGGGTCCTGCTGATTTTCGAGGACGAAGGCCAGGGGTTTCGACAACCGGATCGCGCGTTCGATCCATTCTACACGACCAAGCCGATCGGTTCCGGAACGGGCCTCGGACTCGCGCTCGTCCATCGCTTCGTCCAAGAATTTGGCGGAAGTGTGTCGGCGGACAACGCCGCGAGTGGCGGTGCACGCGTGACGATGCGACTGCAAGCGTGGGTGCCGGCACCGACCGAGTCGAGCCCGAACGTTTCGTCGCCACGTTCCTAGCACACCCAAGAACGTTTCACGAAACGTTCAACGTCCACGCCTGTCGAGTGGCCGTAGCCTCGCAAGTGGTGAAGCGATCACCATTTGTGCGGCGGGAACTGAGGCTGAAAAAGCCCGGTCAGGTCATTGCCATTAGCGGCGCCGATCCCCGGTCGGTCGATCGGGGCGCGACAACCACCTGATCGGAGGCCCCAATGGCTCGTCTCACCCGGTTTCTCGTTCTCGGATCACTGCTCACGGCGTGCAGCGAGAACGTAATGTCACCTACGGCGCCCACGCCTGGCGCTGCTTCACGTTCCATCGGCAACAGCGCGCCCGGCGCGGTATTCACGCAGACGAACGCGACATCCGGAAACTCGGTTCTGATTTATCATCGGTCGGCCGACGGCTCGTTGGTTGCCGCCGGATCCGTTGCCACCGGTGGAACGGGCAGCGGTGCGGGACTCGGCTCGCAAGGCGCGGTCACGCTCTCGAATGATGGGAATTGGTTGCTCGTCGTCAACGCTGGAAGCAACGAAGTCTCATCGTTCGCGGTCGGTGATAACGGTGCACTCACGCTTCGCGGACGAGCCTCGTCGGGTGGCGTGACGCCGACCAGCGTGACGGTGCACGACGGTCTCGTCTACGTGCTCAACGCCGGCGGCACGGGCAACATCTCCGGCCTTCGACTCGGCGCCGACGGTTCGCTGTCGCCCATCGCGAGTTCCACGCGCGGCCTGAGCACTGGAACGGCTGGACCGGCCGAGGTCAGCTTCGATCCAAGCGGCGCGTGGCTCGTTGTCACTGAGAAGAACACGAACAAGATCGACACGTGGCACGTCGACGCGAATGGTCTCGCGTCGGGACGCGTCGTGAACGCGTCGTCAGGCATGACGCCATTCGGGTTCGCATTCACGACACAGGGCGTGCTGGCGGTGAGCGAGGCGTTCGGCGGCGCCCCGAATGCGAGTGCCACGTCGACATACACGATCAACGCCGACGGAACGCTCCGCGTCATCAGCGCATCGTCACCGACGACGGAGACGTCGGCCTGCTGGATTGTCGTGACGAACAACGGACGCTTCGTCTACGCCACGAACGCCACTAGTGGTTCGGTCTCCGGCTACTCGGCTCAGCAAGGGCAGCTGGACCTTCTCGACCCCGACGGCAAGTCCGCGCTGACCGGCGCAGGGCCGACCGACGAAGCGATCAGCCAGAACAGCCACTTCCTGTATACGGTCAACGGTGGCGCGCACACGATCACGGGGTTCGCCGTCTCGCAAGCGACGGGCAGTCTGAGCGCGGCAGGTTCGCCAGCCGCAGTTCCGGTTGGCGCGGTGGGAATCGCCGCGAAGTAGACGGATTGATTCAACGCGTGGAGCAGGGGCCGCCGCGGCGATATGCGCGGTCCCTGCTTCACTGTTTCGACGCCCTGGGTCGTTCGATCGCAGGCGTAGATGTTCTGCTCTTGAGCCGGTGAACTACCACACATAGCATAGGCCCGTGACTTCTCGCCTCACTCTTCAGCGCGCCATTCTCGGCGCGGTCGGCGCGGCGCTGCTCGCGGGACTCGTCCCCGCCGGACTCGTCCTCGACCGTCGGCTCGCCAGCGCGCTCGAGCGCCGAGCGCGCGACGATCTCGCGCTCGCGCCGCAGCTGTTCGCCGATCGCGTCGCCGCGACGGCGGATGCGCTAATGATGCACGCCAAGGATCTCGCCCACGCGCCGGGGCTCGCCGAGGCCGTCGCCGCCGGCGATCGTGCGCGAGCGATTCGACTCGTCGAGGACGCGCGCGCGACCCTCGGTGGAGGCGACGCGGTTCTGGTCGGACCTCGCGGCGACAGTTGGGTCGGCCCGCCGGTCGACAGCGCACTGATCGCGCGTACGCGCACCGGAGAAATGCCGGTCGCGCTGAGCTTGAACGGATCGGTGATCAACAACATTTCGGTCGCCCCCGTGGCGAATGGAGATCGCTGGACGGGAGCCGCGGGACTGGTGAATCCAATGGACGCGCGCGCCGCCGAAGCGCTGTCGGGACTCACGCGATCGGCGGTCGTCGTCGTGTCATCTGGTGGCGCCATCGTCACGACGCTTGACACCATGTCGACTCGCCTGATCGTCGCCGCGACCTCCGCGCATCGACTCGCATCGACACCACTCGAGCTCACGGGGGGACCGCGGCGTCTCATCGCGGTCGGTGCGCCGCTCGACGGCATCGGCTCGGTGGTGTTCGCGCGCTTCCTCGACGAGGAGCTCGCAGTCCTTCCCGAGCTTCGCCGCGTCGCGGCGATCTCGGCGCTGGCGGCCCTGCTCGTCGCGTTGGCATTGGGCGCGATCTTCGCCACACGCATCGCGCGTCCCGTGCGCGAGCTGTCGACCGCGGCGGCGGCCGTCGAACGCGGAGAGTTCGCGGCACCGTTACCGACGTCGCGCGTTCAGGAGGTCGATGTCATGGCGACGACCTTCGACTCGATGCGACGCGCGCTTGCCGCGCGTCTCGAGGAGCTCCGAACGGCGAACGCGGCGCTCGTCGACCGAAACGCGCGACTCACCGCGCTCCAATCGGATCTCATGCAACGCGATCGACTCGGCGCAGCGGGACGATTGGTCGCCCAGCTGGCGCACGAAATCCGCAATCCGATCGCCAGTCTGCGGAACTGTCTCGAGTTGATTCGCCGTCGCGTCGAGGACGATCCCGAAGCGCGCGAGTTCGCCGATCTCGCGATCGACGAGCTGCTGCGCATGCACGAGCTGGCGGAGCAAATGCTCGACCTCAATCGCCCACGCGATCCAGGAGCGCAGCGCTGTCGTCCCGTCGTCGTTGCGCGCGAGGTCGCGACACTCTCGATTGCCGGCGCTGGAAGCGAACGGCTGACCGTCGACATCGCGGGCGATGACCAGCTCGAGGCGGCCATCTCGCCCGACGCGCTCAAGCAGGTGCTCCTCAACCTCGTACAGAATGGGCGCGAGGCGTATGAAGGTTGGACGTCGCGCCCTGCCGATCCGGCGCGCGTTACCATCAACGTCGAGAGCGTGAATGGCGAAGTCTCCATCGAGGTGAGGGACAACGGTCCAGGAATTCCGCCCGAGATATTGTCGCGCATCTTCGATCCGTTCTTCACGACGAAAGATGCCGTGCACGGTGTCGGTCTCGGTTTGTTCGTCGCCGAGGGATTGGTGCGAACAGCCGGCGGACGAATCACGGCCGGCCAGATTTCGGACGCCAGTTCGACTGGCGGGAATGGCCGACGCGGAGCATGGTTCCGCATCGAGTTGCCGATCGCCGCCGCCGTGTCCGGCTCGTCGACGCATCACGCACACGTCTCCGCGTAGGAGCAGCAACGAGCAATCATGTCGCGAATTCTGATCGTCGATGACGACCGTGCGTTCCGCCTGTCGACGGCAGCGTTGCTGCGTGCCGACGGCTACGATGTCGATTGCGTCGGTGACGGGGCGGCGGCCGCGGACGCGCTTCGCGCGACGCGACCGGATCTCGTCGTGCTCGACCTCCGCATGCCGGGCGTCGATGGACTCGGCGTCGTCGAAGCGCTGCGGTTGTGGGGGGAGCGCGTCCCCATCTTGATGATCAGCGGGTTCGGCACGGTGGAGACGGCGGTGCGCGCGCTACATCTCGGCGCGGACGATTTTCTCACCAAGCCGGTCGAGCCGGACGTGTTGAGCGCGCGTGTCGCCGACTTGCTCGCGCGTCGCCCATTACTCGAGACGGCGACACCGAATCCCGCGGGGATGGTCGGCCGATCGCCGAAGATGCGAGAGGCGCTCGCTGCCATCGCACGTGTGGCGGTCGGCGAAACCACGGTGCTGGTGACCGGCGAGACGGGTACCGGGAAAGAGCTGGCTGCGCGCGCCGTGCACGATCTGTCTCCGAGGAAACGCGCCCCGTTCATCGCCGTGAATTGCGGCGCATTGGCCGAGGGTGTGCTCGAGAGCGAGTTGTTCGGGCACGTACGCGGCGCGTTCACCGGTGCGGTGCGCGACCGTGTTGGCGTGTTCGAGGCGGCCGACGGCGGGACGATTTTCCTCGACGAGATCGGAGAGATGAGCGTGACGCTCCAGCAACGGCTGTTGCGCGTGTTGCAGGAACGCGAGGTGACACGCGTCGGCGCGTCGCGACCGGCGAAAGTGAACGTGCGCATTGTGGCGGCGACGAATCGCGATCTCGCCACGCTCGTGGAGCAAGGTCGGTTTCGGGAGGACCTGTATTACCGCTTGGCGGTATTTCCAATCGCTCTCCCTCCGCTGCGTGATCGGCGTGCCGACATTCCGCTGCTCGTCGAACACGCGCTGACCGTCCTGCGCACCCGCCGCGATGGCGCCGAGCGGCTCGCGTGCTCGCCGCTGGCTATGCGATTGCTACGCGCGTACGACTGGCCGGGAAACGTGCGTCACCTTTTCGGCGTGCTCGAGCGCGCGGCGGTGGAAGCCGACTACGGGCGGATCGAGGCGCAGCATTTGCCGGCCGAGCTTCGTCCGCCGAGTCACGGCTCGACTGAGCTGCGCGAGCAACGCTACCGCGGAAGTGTCCCCGCCGACGAGGAGCGCGCCGCGATCGTCTCCGCGCTCGAGCAGACAGGCGGCGCGCTCGCGCAGTCCGCCGAGTTACTCGGCATGGGCCGGACGACGCTTTGGAGAAAGCTCAAGCTGTACGGTCTCACGCCAACGGTCACCGACGAATCGGAACCGCATGCGGAGCTCGGCTAACCGCTGGCGGCAACAGCAGATCCTTCGCTTCGCTCAGGATGACACGGAGTTGCGCTCAGGATGACAGAGAGTCGCGCTCAGAATGCCGTCCGCGCGGCCTTCAATTGTCGAGCCGACGCCCCGGCATCAACAGGTGAACGTCGCCGAATTCGTGCCAGAGGTATTTGGCGCGGATCGCCGCTTCATAAGCACTCTCTAAATGCTCGCGACTGGTCAGTGCCTCGAGCATCGACAGGTGCGAGGCCCGCGGTTCGTGGAAGCCGGTGAGGAGCGCGTCGACCGCGTACACGCCGCGCTCGGGCGTGATGACCAACTCGGTCCAACCCGACCCCGCGGCCACGGTGCCGTCCGGCGACGCAACGCTCTCGAGCGCGCGCACGGCGGTTGTCCCGACAGCAATGACTCGTCCGCCCCGCCGTCGCGCGTCGTTTACCGTACGAGCCGTCGAGCCATCGACGCGATAGTACTCCGCATACGGCGGCTCATGTTCTTCGAGGCTCGACACGCCGGTGTGCAGGACAATCGGCGCGATTTGGACGCCCCGATGCGCCAGTCCATCGAGCACACGTGGCGAGAACGGACGCCCTGCCGAGGGCATCTCGGCGCTGCCCGGCTCGCGCGAGAAGATCGTCTGGTAATACGAGAGCGGCCACGCGCGAGTCACGTACCCGTAGCGAATCGGCGAGCCGTGGCATTCGAGATACAAGTCGACGTCATCCACGCATGTTGCCAAGGAAAGCCAAAGTCGGATCTCGTTTGGCGTTGTTTGGTCGACATACGGCTCGATCAATCGGACGTGCGCTCCGGCGGGCAGCGTCACGACTTCATCTTGCGTAGCGTCGCGCAACGGTACCGTTCCACGATCCGGCGTCATCCGTCGCAGCTCGATGATCCAACGATTGCCCGCCAATCGCTGTGAGAGATGCAGCTCCACGCGTTCACCATCGGCGCGCGCGGCCGGAAGCGCCGCGTTCACCGTCGCGCTCTCGTTGACGACCAGCACGTCGCCGCGACGCAGCAGGCTCGGGAGTGACGTGAACCGCGTGTGCGTTATGGCGTCGTCGCCGGCGTACGATGCCATTAAGCGAACCTCGTCGCGCGCGAGCCCGCGTGCCTCGGGCGGCTCGTGCGCTTCCAACGACACCGGCAGATCGAAACTGATTGGCGCATTCACGAGCGCGTCCATCGACGTCATTCGCTCGCTCCCGCGGCGACGAGCTGATTCGACGCGCCATCATCGCGGCTCCGAGCCAACAATCGCGACGCCTCGTACCGACCACTCGGGAGATCATCCTCGAGCAAGCGGATGAAGGCGGGGACCCGCGACTCAGGCAGTGGCCGATCGGAGATGTCCTCGCCGGGAAATGCCGCTTGGTGCATGTCCGTGCGCATGTCGCCCGGGTCGACCCAGTACACGCGGAGATCGGGATGCGTCGTTGCCAACTCCGTCGCGAGCACCGACGAGATCTGCTCGACGGCCGCCTTGCTCGCGCCGTACCCGCCCCATCCGAGATACGGATTCGCTGCCGCGTCGGTCGTGACGTTGACCAATCGCGCGCGCGGCTTGAGCTCACCGCGCACCGCTTGAATGAGCGCGACTGGCGCGACCACATTCGTGAGTAGGACCTCGATGAACGACTCGAGGTCGAGATCGAGCACCGATGCCAGGGGAGATGGCCCGAGCGCGCCGGCGTTGTTGATTAGCACATCGAGGCCGGCGTGGCCGCGCGCGAGTATTGCCAACTCGCGCCGATGCTCCTCGTCGGTGACGTCTCCCGCGAGTGCGGCGACGTGCGTGATCTCGGCGAGCTCGTCGCGCACGTTGCGCAACCGCGCGGCATCACGCCCGTCGATGATCAGATTCCAACCGCGCCGGGCGAGCCCGCGGGCCAAGGCGTATCCAAGGCCGCGCGTCGCCCCGGTGATGAGGGCGGTGCGCATCGTGTTGCTATTCGTGTTTTCTGACATGGATTCCTCCGTGAAGGAGGAAGCTCGCGCCGATGCCTCGATCGCGTCATTGAGCACGCGGGCAGGGCGGCGTCTGGAAAAAGTACAGGTCACGGCCTGTACCTTGGGACAGCTACAGCTTCACCAGCCCCGCATTCACCGCTCGCGTCACCGCCTCGGTGCGGTTCGCCACGGCGAGTTTGGTGAAGATCGCGCTGACGTGGAACTTGACGGTCCGTTCGGTGACGCCGAGCGACGCGGCGATCTCCTTGTTGCTCTTGCCGCGCGCGAGAAGCTGAAGCACTGATTGTTCGCGTGGCGTGAGTGAAACCGCGGGCGTCTCCGCGTCTCGATCGCGTCGTGCGACGTGACGAAGAACGGTCGACGCGACCAACGGGTGGAGCAGTGAACCACCGCCGCGCACGACGCGAATCGCCGCGAACAGCTCGGATCGTGGCGCACCCTTGAGCAGGTAGCCGGCAGCTCCCGCTTCCACGGCCGAGATGATCCGATCGTCGGTGTCGAATACGGTGAACACGATGACGCGTGATGCGGCATGTCGCTCTCGCAGCTGCCGAAGCACTCCGACGCCGTCGAGCCCCGGGAGCTCCAAGTCGAGGAGTACGACGTCGGGCGTGAGTCGCTCGATGAGCGCCAGCCCCTCGACGCCCGAGCCGGCCTCGCCGACAACCTCGAAATCGGGTTGCGTCTGCAGCATGGCGACGAGACCTTCGCGCACCACTGGGTGGTCGTCGACGACAGCGATTCTGATTCGCTCGACGCGCCCCGGCCGCTCTCCATCGCTGGTCATATGATATCCGGTCCGTCGGGCGAGACGTCTGTCGAGTATCGCTCGATCGGAACGTCGACGTCGAGCGTCGTTCCTTCGCCCGGTTCGCTGCTCACGATCAAGTCGCCGCCGAGGAGACGCGCTCGTTCGCTCACGCCCAAGAGCCCGAACCGGTCGGGAGCCACGCGCGACACCTCGAAGCCAACGCCATCGTCGACCACCTGCACGTGCAACCGCGCACCGCGCTTCTCGATGCGCACAACGGCGGACGTTGCGTTCGCGTGACGGGCGACGTTCGTCAGCGCCTCTCGAACGATGTGATACACTCCCACCTCGATCGCCGACGGCAGGGCGTCATGGTATCCAACCTCCTCGATCGTGACGGGCACGTGGACACCAGTGGACTCCGCGAGCTCGTCGGCCAGCGCGCGCAAGGCGGCGATCAGCCCGCGGCCGGCGAGCGGCGTCGACCGCAAATCCATCACCGAACGACGCGCTTCCTCGAGCGCCGCACGCGTCAACGCCAGCGCGCGCCGAACAGTTTCCGTCGCGCGTGGAGGGTTCGGCGTTTCAAGAAATGCGTCGGCTGACTCGAGCTGCATGGTAATCGCGGCCAGCGACTGCGCGATCGTGTCGTGAATGTCGCGAGCGATTCTGTTTCGTTCCTCGGCGGCGGCCAGCGTCGCACCGCGCTCGGCGAGTCGGGTCCGTTCGATCGCGAGACTCACGAGCGCCCCGACGGTGGACAGGAGATTGAGCTCGTCGGTGGTCAACTCGCGCCAGTCCGCGCTGGCGACGTTGAGGATTCCGAGTCGGCGGTCGTCCACGTACAGCGGGACGCTGGCGTGACAGCGCAAGTGGCGCGAGTCGCTCACGAGTCTCGCGAGTCGACTGCAGCCCACGACGTTCACGTTTGCGGCACCGCGAAAATCGCCGGCGGCGTAGGTGGTGAGACAATAGCAATCACCCTCCATGAGCTCCGGGTGCTTGACGAGACCGGGTGGAAGGTTTCGCGTGGCGGCGAGTCGCGCTGTCGCGGTCGACTCCGACCAGAGCCATGCCCATCCGGTGTCGAGCTGCAGCAGCTCGCCAAGCGTTTCCAACGCGCTGTCGAGCACTCGCTCGACGTCGAGTGGGTGGCTCAGCCGATGCGCGAGGGCGTTGACGAGGGCAAGGTCGCGTCTCACGCCGGAAATATGCACCGCATCCAGCGCGGTGCGGTCGTGATGACGGTTTTCAGGACGGCGCGGCGCACTGTGGGCAGGCGCTCGTCGTCAGGTTATTCCCAAGGAGGGATCAAATGCAGCGACGTTTTTTATGGCTGGCGATGGCCGCTCTATCGATGTCGACCGCGTGCGGAGGCAGCAGCTCGACAGCTCCAACCAACACCAATACTCATACCAATACCAACAGCGCGAGATCGATGTCGGCAAAGGTCGACGGTACCGCCTGGACCGCCACAACGGTTGGCGCCGGCGTGACCGGTGGCATTGCCATCCTGGTCGGCACGAACGTCACGCAATCCGTCAGCATTTCGTTTGTGCCAACCGTCGGCACCCAAACCATGACTCCTACCGGCATCGTGATCGGCCAGGTCACGATTGGAGGCCAGACGTGGCAAGCCACTGGCACTGCGGGCAGTTCGGGAAGCGTGACGGTGGCCACGGCAACGGCGAGTCATGTCGTGGGTACCTTCAGCTTCACGGCGCCGCCGCTTGGCGGAACCGGCGCGACGCGTCAGGTCACGGCGGGCACCTTCGACGTCATGTTCTGATCGCGCGCTCGTCGCGCGCTATGAGCCGCGCCGTCCCGATTTCGACGACGTCGAGTGTGGCTTGACGATCGGCACCGGCGGTGCTGCGCGCACGTGCGTCGGTTGCGGTTGGTTCAGCGGAACACTCGGCGAGCTCGGACGCTTTCGCGAGAAATCCGGGATTGAGCGATTGCCTTTCTTCTTCATACAGCCCTCCTGGGTCTCCCCGCTTGTGACGACTAATGGATGAAGCGTCGTCGCCCGTCGCGCAAGCACCGGCTCGGACAGACTGGACTTTCCGAACGATCAGTCGCTCGACACATTGATCGACTCCGTACACCCCCATCCCGCCACCGGAGTCGCTCGTCGTGCGTATCGCTTTCCACTTCGCTGTCATCGCGCTCGTACCAACTGTCGGATTCGCCCAGTCGCCGTTCGACTCGTTGCACTTTCGCTCGATCGGACCAGCCGCCACCGGTGGTCGCGTCCACGACATCGAGGTCGATCCGAAGGATCCGGCTACCATATACGTCGCTGCGGCGTCGGGCGGGATCTGGAAGACAACGAACCATGGAACGTTCTGGGCTCCGATCTTCGACGGCCAGCCTGACAACACATTCGGCGACCTCGCGATCTTCGCTGGCGATCCTCGAATCATTTGGGCCGGAACTGGTGAGCAGAACAATCGACAGAGCACGTCGTGGGGCGGTGGGGTCTATCGCTCGGCAAACGGCGGCGCGACGTGGCAGCACCTAGGCCTCGAGGAAACGCGACACATCGGACGCGTCGTCTTGCATCCAACCGACCCGAACGTCGCCTACGTCGCGGCTGCCGGCAATTTGTGGAAGCCAAACCCCGAGCGCGGCGTGTACAAGACAATCGACGCCGGCAAGACGTGGAGCAAAATTCTCTACGTCGACACGCTCACCGGCGCGACCGACCTCGCGATGGACCCGCGCGATCCCAACGTGCTCTACGCGGCGACGTATCAGCGTCTGCGCAGCACGTTCGGATTCAACGGCGGCGGACCGGGCAGCGCGATCTACAAAACGACCGACGCCGGCGCGACGTGGAAAAAACTCGAGAGCGGAATTCCCACCGGTGACAGGGGACGCATCGCCCTCGCGATCGCAAAATCGAATCCTGACGTCCTGATCGCGCTCGTCGAGCACGCGACGGAATCCGGCACGTATCGCAGCGAAGATGCCGGTGCGACGTGGAAGAAGATGAGCCGCTCGAATCCGCGCCCGATGTACTTCAGCGCGCCCTACATCGATCCGACGAACGACAAGCGCATCTGGGAGCTCGGCGTGACGATCTTCAAGAGCGAAGACGGCGGCGCGACGTTCGAGAACATGCCCAACTCGCCGACGTACGACGTCGGGCTCAAGACCGACCATCACACGATGTGGATCGATCCGCGCGACACGCGTCACACCTTGGTCGGCGGCGACGGCGGCATGCACGAGAGCTGGGATTTGGGTCTCACCTACGTGCGCATGAACAACATTCCAATCGGACAATTCTACAAGATCGCCGTCGACGATCGCGATCCGTATTGGATCTACGGGGGCTTGCAGGACACGCACTCGTGGATGGGGCCGAGCGCGACACGTCACTGGCTCGGCATTTTGAACCAGGACTGGAGGCAGATCGGTTTCAGCGACGGCACTGGTCAGGCCGTCGACAAAGCCGGCTATCGCGTCGTCTACACGTCATCCGATGCCGGCAACGTGCAGCGCTTCGATCCGGAGACGGGCGACCGACTCGATATCAAACCGCAGCCGCCGAAGGGCGATTCGGCATATCGCTGGGATTGGGACGCGCCGCTGATCGCGTCGCGCCACACCGCCGGCACGGTCTACATCGGCGGCAATCGTCTCTTCATCTCGAAGGACTTTGGCGCGACGTGGGCGCGCACCGACGATCTCACACGAAAGATCAATCGCGACACGCTCCGGCTCATGGGCGTTCTCGACAAGGATATCAAGATCTCGAGGAACGATGGCGAGTCGAGCTTCAGTGAGCTCACCACGATCGCCGAGTCGCCGATCGACGCGAAAGTGCTGTGGGTCGGTACCGATGATGGCAACGTCCAGCTTTCGACCGATGGCGGAAAGACCTGGCACGAGCTCAGTGCGGCAATCGCGAGCACCGGTATTCACGACGGGAGCTACGTCGCGCGAATTGTCGCGTCGGGCGCGTCGCGTGGCACGGCGTACGTCGCCTTCGACCAACACCGCGTTGGCGACCTCGCGCCGTACATCGTCCGCACCACCGACTTCGGAAAAACCTGGAAGTCGATCGCGAGCGGCCTTCCGAGCGATGGCTCGGTACGCAGCATCCAGGAGTATCCGGGCAAATCGAACGTCGTGTTCGCCGGAACCGAGCGCCACCTCTTCGTGAGCAACGACAGTGGCGCGAATTGGACCAGACTCGCCGCCAACCTGCCGACGACGCGCTACGACGACATCGTCGTCCATCCACGCACCAAAGACCTCGTACTCGGCACACATGGACGCAGCATCTGGATTCTCGACGACGCATCACCGATCGCGGATTGGTCGTCAACGCTTGCGGCCAAGCCGATGCACCTCTTCCCGGTGCCTCGCGCGACGCTTCTACAATACTGGGAAGACATCTCGAATACCGCACAGAGCATGTACACCGCCGAGAATCCGGCGGAAGGCGCGACGTTCACGTACCATCTTGCCAAGCCCGCGCAAAAAGTGCAGGTAAGCATTCGGTCGGCGGGCAAAGTGATTCGCGAGCTCGCTGGATCAACGTCGCCGGGCGTGCTGCATCGAGTGTCGTGGGATCTCCGCCACGCGCCGCCGCCGGCGTCGGCTGGCGCCGGCGGTTTCGGCGGCGAAGAGGGAGGAGGTGGACCACCGGAAGCGGGAGCAGCCGGTGGTGGACGAGGTGGTCGCGGGCGCGCCGAAGCTGTGGTCCAGCTCCCGATCCCGACGCACGACATTGGATTGCGAGGTCCGTACGTGGCGCCCGGCACGTTCACCGTCACGCTCAACGTCGACGGCGACACGACGTCGCGCATGTTCGAGGTACGCGCCGATCCGGCAAGCAACGTCACGCTCGCACAACAGAAATCGCGCGAAGCCTTCCTCGTCGATGTGCAATCACTCCAGTTGCAAACGGAACAGCGCGCCGCCGATCTGCGGACGCGTCGCACCGCGGCCACGGGGGCGGACTCGACTCGCCTCGTGGCGCTCGAGCGACGACTGACCGGCGGCCGCGATGGCGTTCGCGCGAAACTCGGTGGTGTCGCGCGCTTCTTCAATGGAACGGGAGCGCAGCAAGGCAGTTTCCTCCCACCGACGACCACGCAACGCCAAGTCGTTGCCGACGCGAAGGCCGAGCTTATGGCGGTCGAGAAGGAGCTCAAGTCCGTCGCGACGGCGAAGTGAGATGACGCGAGCCATCGCCGTCCTCGCGTTGACGCTGACCACAGCGTTGCACGCGCAATCCGGCAAATCGCCGCACACCGACATCGTCTACGAAGCGACGATTACCGAGCTTCAATCGGCGATGAGCGCGGGACGCGTGCGTTCGGTCGATCTCGTCGACGCGTACCTCGCGCGAATCGCCGCGTACGATCACGCCGGCCCGGCGCTCAACGCGATCATTCGCCTCAACCCAAATGCGCGCGCGGAGGCTGCGGCGCTCGACGCCGAGCGCAAAGCGGGGAAGGTTCGCGGGCCGCTGCATGGCATTCCGATCATTCTCAAGGACAACTACGGGACACGCGACATGATCACGTCGGCGGGCACGATCGCGCTCGCCGCGATGCGAACGCCCGACGACGCGTTCCAGGTGCGCAAGCTGCGCGAGGCCGGCGTCGTCATACTCGCCAAATCGAACATGCACGAGCTGGCGAGTGGCATCACTACCATCAGCTCGATCGGTGGGCAGACCTGCAACCCGTACGATCCCGATCGCAATCCCGGAGGCTCGAGCGGCGGGAGCGGCGCCGCGGTTGCGGCCAGCTTCTCCGCCGTCGCTTGGGGCTCCGACACATGCGGATCGATCCGCATTCCATCGGCGGTGCATGACCTGTTCGGCCTCCGACCAACGAAAGGGCTCACCAGCATCGCGGGCATCGTTCCGCTCTCGCATACACAAGACGTCGCCGGTCCGCTCGCACGCACGGTCATGGACCTAGCCATCGCCCTCGATGCGACGGTCGGTCCCGACGCCGCGGACACCGCGACACGAGTCCTCGACGGTCACCCGCTACCGCGTTTCGTCAGCGCGCTCGATACGACGTCGTTGCGCGGCGCGCGAATCGGCGTGTTCACTGAATACTTCGGCACGGAGACCGACGATCAGGAAGCGACCCGAATCGTTCGCGCCGCGTTGGACAAGATGAAAGCCCGCGGCGCCACCCTGGTGAACGTCACCATTCCCGGGCTCGACGCCGTCGCCAGTCAGGCGAGCGTGATCAACTACGAATTCAAGTACGATCTCATCGACTACCTGGCCACGATTCCCAACGCGCCTGTGAAGTCGCTCGGCGAAGTGCTCGACAATGGGCTGTACGACATCGCGCTCGACCAGCCCCTGCATCAGCGCGAAACCAATGGCACGCGCGACAACGAGCTCTATCGCGCGGCGATCGCGCGACGCACGACGGCGCGCAACATGGTCGTGGCGTTTCTCGACTCCAACAACCTCGACGCGATCGTCTATCCGACCGTTCGCCGCAAACCCGCTTTCATCGGCGAGCCGCAACGCGGCACCAACTGCCAGCTCAGCGCGATCACCGGACTCCCCGCGCTCGATGTGCCAGCCGGTTTCACCCCCGATGGCCTGCCGATCGGCATGGAGATGCTCGGCCGCCCACTCGCCGATGCACGACTGGTTTCGCTCGCCTACGATTACGAGCAATCGACCCATCCTCGCCGAGCGCCGAGCACGACTCCGCCGCTCGTCGACGGTCGTGCGCCCAAGCCGATCGCGTTTACGACGATCGCGCGCGGCGGCTCGGTCAACGCGAACGGAACGTTCTCGTTCGATCCGACACGACGATCGTTCGAATACTCGGTGCGTGTGACCGGCGCTCCCGCCGTCAGCATCTACGGCATCAGCATCGACCGCATCGGCACAACGCAGAAGGGTCCGGTCGTTCGCGTACTCGGCAGACCGGGAGTCGCGACGGCGACTGGCCGGCTTACGCTCGGCGAGAGCGACCGCCGCGACCTCCTCGACGGCAAGCTCGCGCTTGTCGTCTACACCGCAGAACATCCGCGCGGGACGATCAAGGCCGCGATGACACCGCCTGCACCTCCCCAATCCGCGCGCTGAAAGCTATCGTTTGCCGATTCGCCCGCCCCCCGTCAGACCCGAGGGATTCCAACCGTGCGCCTTCGCCACCTCGCCCCCGCCGTTTTCGTCGTCGCGCTGTCATACAGTAGTGTCCATGCCCAAACGCAGGCCGGCGCTCCCGCCGATCCCAAGGTCAAAAAGGCTCTCACGGTCGACGACTACACCAAATGGAAGAGCATCAACGGCTCGTCCATCTCGGGCGATGGCAAATGGGTGACGTACGTTCTCGCCCTCACCAACACGACGCCGCAGGAATCGAAGCCGGTCATGCATCTGCTGCGACTCGACACGAACCAGGACGTCGAAGTCGCCAACGCTACCAACCCTGCGTTCTCGAACGACTCCAAGTGGGTCGCCTACCAGATTGATCCGGCGAGTGCCGGCGGTCGCGGAGGTCGCGGACGCGGCGGAGCGGGCGGGGCGCCAGCCCCGGGTTCCGCAACCCCCGGTGCTCAGCCAAGCACACCGCCCCAGCCGCCACGCCGCGTCGAGTTGAGAAATCTCTCAACGGGCGCCGTGCAGGCCTGGCAGGATGTCGCGTCCTTCACCTTCTCGGCCAGCTCGAACTACATCGTATTGCACCGTCGGGCCGCGAACGGCGCGGGAGCGGCGGCGGGCCGAGGTGCGCCTGGTGGTGGCGCGCCGACTGGAGCACCGGGAGCGCCTGGTGCGCTGCCACCTGAGCCCACCGGCCCCCGCGGATCCGACGTCATCCTGCACGATCTCGTCACCGGCCACGACCAGTTGCTCGGCTCCGTCGCCGATATCGCCTTCAACAAAGCCGGCGATTTCCTTGCCTACGACGTCGACGCCATGCCGCGCGACGGCAACGGTCTTTTTGTGCTCGATCTTCAGAACGGGCGCGTGGTTCCGATCGACAACGACGCGAAGGTCTACAATCGCTTGCAGTGGAGCGACGCCGGCACTGGTCTCGCCGTGCTCAAGGGCGTCGATGTTGAGAAGATGCGCGAGCGCGACAACACGCTGCTCGTCTATCCGAACATTCGTCATATGCTCAGCTCGGCCGACAGCGCGGCGACGAAGCTCGACAAGACCGCGAATGGATTCCCGAACGGCTTCGTGATCAGCGACCGTGCTCCGCTCGATTGGAGCGGCGACGGCAAGCGCGTCTTCTTCGGCATCAAGGAACAGGTTGCGGCACCAGACACCGCGCGGCGCAAGAGCACCGATGAAGTGGCCGACGTCGACGTTTGGAACACGAAGGACGAGCGCCTTCAGTCCGTGCAGATGACGCGCGCCGATCAGGACCGGAACTTCACCTACCGCGAATCGTTCGACGTCGGGCCGGCGAAGTTCGTGAAGCTCGCCGACAGCACGATGCGCGACGTCACGATCAGCCAGGACGGCCGCTGGGCCGTCGGGCAGGACGCGCGCGCCTACATCTCCGACTACAAACGTCCCGCCGCCGACATCTACCGCGTGAACACGTCGACCGGCGAGCGCACACTCATTGCCAAGGGGCAGCTCACCGGCCAACACATTCTCGGCATCTCGCCGGACGGAAAAGAGTTCGTCTTCTGGAAGGACAACAAATTTCAGGCGTACAACCTCGACGCGAACGCGACGAAGACAATCGGTGGCTCGGTGAGCTTCGTCGACACGGATTACGATCATCCTGGACCGAAGCCATCGTACGGCATCGACGGTTACACCACCGACGGCAAGGGCCTGGTCGCGCGGCACAAGTACGATCTCTACTACGTGCCGTTCGAAGGCGGCGCGGTCGTGAACCTCACTAAGGGTGTCGGGTCGAAGAACGAGGTGCACTATCGCTATGTGCAGATCGAGCCCGACACCACTACTCCGGTTCCGACGCCCGCCCCGGGCGGATTCGGCGGCGGACGCGGCGGCGCCGCGCGCGAGACGAAGATCGATCTGACAAAACCGATGGTGCTGTCCACGTACGGCGAGTGGACCAAGAAGTCAGGCTTCTCGCAGCTCATACCGAACGGCGAGATGAAAGAGATCACCTTCGAGGACGCCGCATTCTCGGGTCTGACGCGCGCCGCGAAAGCCGACGTCTTTCTGCTCCGTCGCGAGACGTTCGTCGAGTACCCTGACCTACGCGTCGCCACTGGCCCCGATTTCAAGAATACGAAAAAGATCAGCGACGCCAATCCGCAGCAAGCCGATTACACGTGGGGTCATCGCCAGCTCGTGGATTTCAAGGACAAGGACGGCCATCGTCTGCAGGCCCTGCTCACGTTTCCCGACGACTACAGGCCAGGCGAACAACGGCCGATGCTCGTGAACTTCTACGAGAAGAACTCGCAGAACCTGCATCGGTATTCGGCGCCGAGCTATCTCACCGGCATGGGGTCGTCGCCCATCCAGGCGGTGAGCGACGGCTATATCACGCTGGTCCCCGACGTGTACTACCACACGGGCTCCAGCCATTCCGATCAGCTCAACTCCGTGGAAGCGGCGGTGAGAAAGGTCATCGCCATGGGCGTGGTCGACCCCAAGAAGATTGGTATCAACGGACACTCATACGGCGGCGAAGGGGCCGCGTTCATCGGCACGCGCTCGCGCCTCTTCGCCGCGGTGGGCGTCGGCGCCGGCGTGACGGACTTGTACCAGGACTTCAGCCAGAACTGGGGCTGGGCGTATCAAGTGCCCGGCGGCAGCGGCGCGAACGGCAATGACTACTATCTATATGGTCAGGGGCGTTGGGGTTTCTCGCCGTGGGAAAAGCCTGACGTCTACATGCAGGAGTCGGCGCTGACACACGTGCCCGAGGTGACGGCGCCGTTCCTGATCATGCACGGCACGGCCGATCCGACCGTCGCGTTCCAGAACGGCCTGGGCTTCTACAACGCACTACGGTACAACGGCAAAAATGCGGTGTTGCTGGCGTACCCCGGCGAAGGGCACGGCTTGCGCGGGATGGCGAACCGAAAGGACCTAACGATTCGCTATTTCCAGTTCTTTGATCATTACCTCAAGGGCGCACCGGCGCCCAAGTGGATGACCGACGGCGTTCCCTACCTGCAGAAGAACGCCGTCGAGGCGGCCGGGCCGGTGGTTCCGTAGCGCGTCAGTTAGTCGAGCACGCAGGCGTTGCCAACACGGGTGAGGGAGTCGCAATCGGTTTTAGATTATTCTTCGCCAACATGGCATTCAACGACGCGAGCTCCTGAGACGCGAGCGTTTTCCACGTTGCCACCGCGGCCTTGAGATCGGCGCACGCCGACGAGTAGATCCGAAGCTGCGGTTCGTTCGGCGCCATGTCACCGGCATCGAGCGTGTTGAGCTGACGATTCATCGCGCCGTTGATCGCGGCGAAGTTGGGCGGCGGTGGCGGGCCCGGAGGGGCACCGCGCCCGCCGCCGCCACCGCCGCCGCCGCGGCCACCGCCTGCACGCCCACCGACCGACGACAGTTTTGCATCGAGCGCTGACGCCGCTCCAGCGACGTCGGGTGGTGGAGCGGCACGCAACAACTCGGCGATCGCCGCACGCACGGTGCTAACCTGGTTGTACCCGTCCCACGCCGCCGTTGCGCCATCATAGGCCTTTAATTGCAAACTCTCTTGCGCGCGCAAGTCGGCAAGCGTCGCTGGAGAGCGCGGATCGTTCTTCACGTTGACGGTCTGCGTATATGACTTGCCGTTCACCGTGAGCTTGAGCGTGTACACGCCGGGTAGCGCCAACGGACCTTCCGGCGAAGCGGGCGTTTCGCCGTAGTTGGCGTTGATCTCATAGCTGTGCGTGAAGGCCGGCGGATTGTCGTATCGCAGATCCCAATTGATGCGATTGGTGCCGACGTCCATCGGCATCGGCTGAGGCTTCGCGAGCCAATAGTCGGGCACGGCCGGCGGTGGCTCGTTCAACGGCGGAATCGCCGCGCTGGACATGTGACGAATGGTCTTCCCACTCGCGTCGACGACGTCGAGCGAGATGTCTCCCGTCGGCTTGCTCGCGAGGTGGTAATAGATGATCGCGCCGGCGGGCGGATTGAGCGCGTGCGGGACCTCGGGCGGGAAGGGCGTGTCGCCGCCCATGTTGCGTCGTACGCGGATGACGTCGCCCGGCTTGAAGAGATGCGCCGGCTCCGCCGCGATCGCCGGCGTCATCTGACGCAGGGGAGAGAAGTCGTCGAGGATCCAGAACCCGCGGCCATACGTTCCGACCACGAGATCGTTGTCCTTGATCACCATGTCGCGATAGGACGTGTTTGGCAGATTGAGCATGAGCGATTGCCAATTGTCACCGTCGTCGAACGAGACATAGACCGAGCTCTCGGTGCCGGCAAACAGCAACCCCGCTCGCTTCGTATCCGATCGGATAACACGCGCGAAGCTTCCACTCGGCTGATTCGTGCGTAATCCGTTGACGATCTTCGTCCACGTCTTGCCGTAGTCGTGTGTCCGATAGAAGTACGGCGTGTAGTCGCCCGTCGTGTGATAGTCGATCGCCGCGTACGCGGTCGCCGCATCGTGGTGCGATGATTCGATCGTCGAAATATCGGCGCGCGTCGGATTCGGCAGATCTGGAACCGTCACGTCCTGCCACGTTGCACCATGATCCTTCGTCAGCTTGATCAATCCATTGTTCGTGCCGACCCAAATCACGCCCGGCGCCACGCTCGATGCCGAAAACGATTCGATCGATCCGCCCACCGGCGGCCCGGCCGGCGCGCCGGCGCCGCCGCGTCCTGCCGGCGGCGCGGTTCTCGGTGGCGGCGTGACGCCTTTGGGATAACCCAAATCCGGGCTCAGCTTCTTCCAGTGCATTCCCCCGTCGATCGTCGACATCAGATATTGAAATCCGACCATGAGCTCGTGCGGACTCGTCGGTGCCCAACCCATTGGTTGATTGCCGACTTTCCGCAGCGCCAAGCTCGTGTCGATATTCGGGCTGATGTTGATCCACTGCCCACTCGGGTACGTGATCTTCACGATTCCCGCCGCCGGGCCACCGGCGTAAACGATCTTCGGATTGATCGGGTCGGCGACGATGTAGCCGAACTCGTACCCGGGCGTCGGCTGCCAATCGAGCGGCGTGATCGCCCCTAGATCGCCGCGACTGCGCGTCGCGATCGATCCCGCGTCCTGCTGCGTCGCGTAGACCCAGTACGGATACGAATTGTCGACCGAGATGTGGTACGCTTGCACCGTGGATTGGTTGTACCACGGGCTCCACGTCTTGCCACCGTCGAGCGAAACCGTCGCGCCTTGGTCGACGCCGAGGAACATGCGCTGCCCGTCGGTCGGATCGATCCACATTTGCTGTGGGTCGTCCCCGCCGGGCGCGCCCTTGAACGCCGCGAAGCTGCTGCCCCCGTCGGTCGACTTGTAGCTCGATGTCGCCAGCGTGTAGACAACGTCCGGATTCTTCGGATCCACATACACGCCCGACGTGTAGTTCCCCTGGCCGTTCGCGATCCGACGGTCGTTGGTCGCCATCTGCCGCCACGTCGTGCCACCATCGTCGGAACGGTAGAGACCGAAGGTGCCGATCAAGTACATGCGCTGGCCATTCGTGTTCATCGCCACGGCGGCGCACGTTCGTCCAACCAGCGGCGGCAGCCCGCCGCCGGTGATTTCCTTCCACGTCAACCCTTCATCAGTAGACTTGTATAGCGCGGTCCCCGAGGGACCTGTCGGCGCGCCACCGGCGAACCCGCCCCCTGCGCCGCTGCGTCCCGCATTGGGTGGGGTGTAGTGCCGCACCGTCGTCAGCAGCAACACGTTCGCGTGATCGTACGCCGCGGCGATGTTTTGAATGCCGGTCTGGTTGTCGATGAACAGCGTCTTCGTCCACGTCTTGCCACCGTCCGTGCTGCGGAACAACCCGCGCGACTCGGATGGCTTGTGGATGTCTCCCTGCGCCGCGACCATCACGAGATTCGGATCATGCGGGTCGACGAAGATCGAGGGGATCTGCCGGGTCTCGTCGAGACCCAAGTGCTGCCAGGTTTTTCCGGCGTCCGTCGACTTGTAGACGCCGTTGCCTTCGTTGATACCGCCGCCCGTGACGAGATCGCCCGTGCCCGCATAGATCACGTTGGGATCCGATGGCGCAACGGCGACCGATCCGATCGATGAGACTTCTTTGACGTCGTCGAACACCGGAAACCAGGTGATGCCTGCGCTCGTCGTCTTCCATACGCCGCCGAGCGGAAGACCCGCGTAAAACACGCCGGGCTGACCGACCGCGCCACTGACGGCGGAGATTCGACCTCCGCGGAACGGACCGATGTTCCGCCACACCAATCCTGTCACCATCCCGGGATCGAGCGGAGGCGCGGCGCCGAGCGTGAGGACGAGCGCCACCGACAGCGAGGTCACGGGAATCCAGCGCGAGCTCCTGAGCCGCACATTCATGGCAGCCTACCTACGGTCGGATTGTTTGAAGGCGAGACGTTTGGTGGCGCACCATCGAGTGCGTGAGCCAGCCGCTCGACGTCGTACACCTCGGGTTCGAATTCGAAGGTCGAAGCAATGAGGGCTCGGAAGAAATTGACTCCGACGCTTGGGATTCGGTAAGGTGGACGCGCCTCACATCCAGAATGCCCATTGCCGCGTTGCGACCACGAACAGCGACAGCGACAAATTCGTCACCGCATGCACGAGCACGAGATCGCCCAATGAACGGGTGCGCCGCATCCACCAGTTGTAAATGATTCCAGTCAGCAGCCCGACCTCCCAGAACGGACCATGCTCCGCCGCGAACAGCACCGCCGTCGCCCAAAAGGCGAGCGGTGTGTACTGGCCGAGTGGAATGCGATCGAACCGAGCGCTCTGAATCCAACGTGGCAACCAACCGCGCCAAAACAATTCCTCGAGCACCGGAATAAGCAGCGCCGCGCGCGCGGTGCGCAGCACGATCATGAGCGGCGTCAACGTCGATGGAGGAATCGACGTCGAGACGTGGCCGGTGATCGAATTCTGAAACAGCCAGAACGCGCGCCACCCGGGCACCAGGTTGTCGGGCGCGACCCACAGCGCGCACACGGCGATCCCCAACGCAATGCTCGTCGGCCAATGCGGCGCGCGCGTCGGTAGAACGTGACGAGAGAACCCGACAATCGCGACGAGAATGACGGCGTCGCGCAGCAACTCCTTCGCCGGGTTAGCGAGCGGCAGGAACCTGTCCACCGCGAGCCATAGCAGGAAAACGGCAAACGGTCCGACCCACGCGAGCGTGCGAGAACCCGGTGATGCCTCGGCTTCGATCTCCGTCATGGCGAGGCAGTATAGCACGGTCACAAACGAGTCGCCGCGATCTCGACGGCCGTACGCAGCGCCGCTATCATCAGCCGTGCTTGGAAACTCGATGCGCCACGGCTTCGACGGCCTGCTGCTTCTCACACTCGCCGCGGCGTGTCGCCCGACGACGACGTCACAGCCGCACCCGCTCGACCCGCTGACGGCATCCGAAATCCGCGCGGCGCAGGCTATACTCGACGGCCGAGGCCTCCTCGCCGCCGGAACGCGCGTCATGTTGCTCGATCTACACGAGCCACCAAAAGCCAACGTGCTCGCTGGGCACGCGATTGCGCGCGAGGCGTTCGCCGTTCTCTACGACGCGACGCACAATGCAACGCGCGAAGCGGTGATCGACCTCAGCGCACGAACGCTGCGCAGCGATCGCGTCGTGCCGGGTGTTGAGCCGGGTCTCGACGGCGTTGACGCGGCGATCGCCGAGACGTTGGTTCGGGCGAGCGACCCTTGGCGTGCCGCGCTCGCGCGCCGGGGAATCGCCAAGCCGTCGGACGTCGCCGTCTTCGCGTGGCCAACGGGGCAGTTCGGCGCCGAAAATCCGTCTCGCGGCCGGCTCGTGCGCGCGGTCGCCTACGCGCGTGCCGCAAACGCCAACGAGATGGCGCGGCCAATTGAAGGACTCGTCGCACTCGTCGATGTGAGCGCGCGGCGAGTCGTACAGGTCGATGACCAAGGAGTGGTGCCCGTTCCCGACGCGGCCGGCGAGCGTGCCGCATGGCGTCCGCTCGCCGCTCCGACGACGCCCGAACCGCGGGCGCTTCCGTGGTCTGCCGTGCCGCGTGCCGTCGCCGGACCGCGCGTCGACGGCCACGCCGTGAGTTGGCGACGATGGCGCCTGCGCGTCGCGTTGCGACCGCGGGAAGGACTCGTGCTTTACGGCGTCGGTTTCGACGACGGCACGCGCCTTCGCAGCGTCATGTATCGCGCCTCGCTCTCGGAGATGGCGGTGCCGTACGGTGACCCGAGCGCGGGGTGGTATTTCCGCAATTCATTCGACGTCGGCGAGATCGGCATGGGCTCTGGCACCGCGGCGCTGGAACCCGGGGTCGATTGCCCCGCGAGCGCGACATTGCTCGACGCCACCATCGCCACCGACCGCGGCGCGGCGCGCGCGTTACCCCGAGCGATCGCGGTGTACGAGCGCGATGGCGGCCTGGCGTGGAAACACGGCCGGGAAACGCGCCGCGCGCGCGAGCTCGTCGTCTTCTCAGTGAGTCGATTAGGAAACTATGACTACGGGTTCGAGTGGAGCTTTCATGAGGACGGCACGATTGCGCACCGTGTGCTCCTCACCGGCGTCATGACGCCCAAAGCGATTCCGCCCGGCGGCCACGCCGACTCGTTGGCGAATGCCATCGCTCCCGGCGTCGTCGCCGTACATCATCAACATTTCTTTAACTACCGCCTGGACTTGGACGTCGACGGCGCCACGCCGAACCACATCGTGGAGAGCGAGACGCATGCGCTGGGGCCGGGATCGGCCAACGCGCACGGCGGCGGTTTCGTGATGCAAGAGCGCGTGCTCGGCACCGAGCAAGCCGCGCGGCGTTCACTCGATCTGCACACCGGCCGCCGGTGGCGCGTCGTGAATCCCACGCCCCGCGGCGCGCTCGGCGCAGGAACCGGCTACGAGCTCGTTCCCGGCTCGAACGCCGATCCGTTCGCCGCCGAGGGTAGTCCGTTACGGCGACGCGCGGGTTTCCTCGACGCCGCGGTATGGGCGACGGCGTACGCCGACAGCGAGCGATACGCGGCGGGGGATTATCCCAACCAGTCGGCGGGCGGCGACGGACTCGTGCGATGGACCGCCGCCAATCGATCCCTCACCGGCGGCGACGTGGTTCTGTGGTACACGCTTGGTGTCACCCACAACCCGCGTCCTGAAGATTGGCCGGTCATGCCGGTGCATGAGTCCGGCTTCCGTCTCGTACCCGTCGGCTTCTTCGATCGAAATCCCGTGCTCGATCGCCGGTGACGCGGATCTGGAGTCTTGACGTTCCGTCCGGGTTTCTGCA
>Ga0070708_100000040_pt1 | contig 84054 bp, 74 predicted proteins | sample KBSK5503metaG_FD_65469 | JGI IMG/M metagenome (GOLD analysis project Ga0070708, IMG submission 65469) | Corn, switchgrass and miscanthus rhizosphere microbial communities from Kellogg Biological Station, Michigan, USA - KBS K5-50-3 metaG | ecosystem: Host-associated > Plants > Roots >... | reverse complement strand
TCCGAATAGATCGTCCTGCATCGCGTTGCGCGCGGAAAATTGGTCGAGCCGCGCAAGATAGGCCTTCGCTTGCCGCACGGTCTCCGCCGGCACGCCCGCGAGTTTCGCCACCTGCAGGCCATAGCTGCGATTGGCGGGACCTTCCGCCACCGCATGCAGGAACACGATGCCGTCCTTGTGCTCGGCGGCGTCGAAATGCACGTTGGCGCAACCATCGAGCTCGGCCGCCAGCGCAGTCAACTCGAAGTAATGGGTGGCGAAGAGCGATAGACAGCGATTGCGCCCCGCCAGCCGATGCGCGATTGCCCACGCCAGCGCGAGCCCATCGAACGTCGACGTGCCGCGGCCGATTTCGTCGATCAGCACCAGGCTCTCCGCCGTCGCGCGATTCAGGATGTACGCGGCCTCGGTCATCTCGACCATGAACGTCGAGCGCCCGCCGGCCAGATCGTCCGCGGCGCCGATGCGCGTGTAGATCGCATCGAGCGGCCCCAGCACCGCCGCCTCGGCCGGAACGCCGATGCCGCAGTACGCAAGCAGCGCGACCACGGCTGTCTGGCGCATGTAGGTCGACTTGCCGCCCATGTTGGGACCCGTGACGATCAAAAGTCGCCGAGCCTGCGACAGCGCCACGTCGTTGGGAATGAAGCTGTCGACTTGCTGCTCGACGACCGGATGCCGTCCGCCGCGGATCGCAATGCCGGGCGTCGCGGTGAACGACGGGCGCGTGAGGCGCAGCGCGTCGGCGCGTTCCGCAAGATTGGCCAGCACGTCGAGCGTAGCGACTGCCGTTGCCGCCGCTTGCAGCACCGGGATCGCCGGCGCAAGTTCATCGAGCAGCCGTTCGTAGAGCACTCTCTCGCGGGCGAGCGCGCGCTCCTGCGCGGAAAGCGCCTTGTCCTCGAAAGTCTTGAGCTCCGGCGTGATGTAGCGCTCGGCATTCTTGAGCGTCTGCCGGCGGCGGTAATCGTCGGGGATCTTCTCGACGTGCGCGTTGGTGACTTCGATATAGAAGCCGTGCACGCGGTTGTACTCGACCTTGAGGTTCGCGATACCGGTGCGCTCGCGCTCGCGCGCCTCCAGCGCGACCAGGAACTCGCCGCAGTTCGCATCGATCGCGCGCAATTCGTCTAACTCGGCGTCGAATCCTGTGGCGATGACGCCGCCATCGCGCACCAGCGCCGCGGGTTCGGGCGCGATCGCGTGGGCGAGCAGGGCGTGCCACCGCGCATCCACATCGAGGTCTGCGGCGGCGGATTGGACGAGGGACGATTCGGTGGCCGCGACGGCGGCACGCAGCTCGGGCAGCCGCGCCAGCGTATCGCGCAGCCCGGCCAGGTCGCGCGGGCGTGCATTGCGCAGCGCGATGCGGCCGACCACACGCTCGATGTCGATCGTTTTCCTGAGCACGGCCGCCAACGTGCGCGTGACAGGCCCATTGGCGCGCAATGCATCGGTTGCGTCGTGACGCGCCGCCGCTTTGACCTGCGATCGCAGGGGCTGGGTCAGCCACAAGCGCAAAAGACGGCTGCCGGCTGCGGTCGCGCAGCCGTCGAGTAGAGAGAAGAGAGTGGGTGCCGCGCCTCCCGCTAGCGTCGACGTGATTTCGAGATTGCGGCGCGATGCGGGATCGAGCGCCACGAACTCGCTGGCCGTTTCGACGCTCAACGCGCGAATGTGCGCCAACGCAGACTGTTGCGTCGCGCTGGCGTAATCCAGCAATGCGCCCGCCGCGCCCACGGCCAGCGGCGTTTCGTCCACGCCGTAGGCCGTGAGATCGAGCGTGCCGAGTTGCTTGGCCAGCGCGCGCGTGGCTGCGGCCGAATCGAATTTCCACGCGGCGAGGGAACGCACCGCAGGCAACCCACCGCGCAACGCGGGTGCCGTCATTTCGTCCGGCAGCAACAATTCCGCCGGCGCGATGCGCTCCAGTACGCCCGCCGCTTCGGCCATCGGCACTTCGGTCAGCGTGAATGCGCCGGACGCGAGATTGAGCCAGGCGATCCCGGCGCGCTTGGCGCGAGGCAGGAATGCGGCGAGCAGGCAGTCGCGCTTCGCATCGAGCAGATTGGCGTCGGTGAGCGTGCCCGGCGTGACGATGCGCGCGACGCGGCGCTCGACCGGTCCCTTGCTCGTCGCCGGATCGCCGAATTGCTCGACGACGACCACCGATTCGCCGTGCTTCATGAGCTTGGCGAGATGAGGCTCCAGCGAGTGGTACGGCACGCCCGCCATCGGGATCGGCGCGCCGGCCGATTGTCCACGCGAAGTCAGCGTAATGTCGAGCAGCCGCGACGCGTGTTCGGCGTCACCGTAGAATAATTCATAGAAATCGCCCATCCGGTAGAAGACGAGCTTGTCCGGATGCTCCGCCTTTGCGCGAAGGTACTGCTGCATCATCGGCGTGTGAGCGGACAGCGGCGCGGCGCTGGGCATGCGGGCGTTCATCGATTTGGATTATAAAGGTGCGTCGGGCGAGGAGCGTCGGTGCTCGCTTTCCGGAGATGAATTGTGCATCATTCGTGATGGACCCCTGAAGTCATTCGAGCCGGACCCTCATTGAAATCGCATCCGATTCTCCTCTCTGCTGTCCTGCTCGTCGGCTGCGTATCCGCCGGCGGCCCGGTCCACCTGCGCGGCGACGCATGGCAGGTGACCGCCGTCGACAACACGGCCTTCGAGGCGGCGCGCGTCGGCCTGGCTCAGGCGAACGACTTTTGCGCCAAGAGCGGGCAGAGCGCCTTTGTCGCCATCGAGCGGACCAATGCGGACATGCCAGCGCGCCACATCTTCACGATCGACTTCCAATGCACCGCGCGCGGCAATTCTCCGCAGGCGCAAGCGGAATACCTGATGCGCAACTATCAGCGCGACTGCGCAATCGCCGGATTCGATTTAGGATCGCCGGAAAACATCCAGTGCGCCACGACGCTGGCCGAGAAGGCCAAACCCAAGGCGCCGACGCCGCGCAGATAACAGGCAAGGGCGCAGAAAAACGCCGCGGACGATGCCGCGGCGTTTCCATTTGGCCGTCCAGTTCTGCTATTGCACGGCGGGCAATGCGGTCTCGTCGCCGGTGTTGATGCACGTCGGATGGCCGAAGCCGCCGGCACTGGGGCCGCCGGGTGGAAAGGGCGGAATGTCGTAGACGATGTTGTCGGGACGAGCGGGGTCGCCCGAGACGCCTCCGATGCCGCTCAGAAAATCGAGGTTGAGCGTGTGCCGTGTGCGCCACGCGATCATGTGATCGGCGCAGGACGTGTCGCCGCTCACGCCGAGACCGCCGACCACCGCATGCGAAGCGTTGTACAACGCGAGGCCGCCGCCGAACACGTTGACGCCGCCGATGCGCTCGCCCACCATCGGATCGTTCACGCCGCCATAGTGTGAAGCGGGACCCTTGTAGGCGACGCCGGTGTCGACCGGATTGCTGAGTTGCAATCCGAACAGCGACCCGCCTGGCTGCACGGCCGAATAAAGGTTGGCCGTCGATAACGCGAGCCCATTCGGAAATTGCACGCCAGGGCTGGGCGACGCGAGGCTGAAGGCATTCGCGGTATTGGCCTTCTGCGCCGAAATCACGCGGCTGCCCGGCCACTGCGATTGGCGATTCGCGCCCGAGAACGCCACGGCGCAAACGACGCCGTCCCGGTTCACGATCGTTCCCCACATGTCGAAATCAAGCCCGCTGGTTTCCGCGGCAACAGCGGCGGTGAGCGCCGCTTTCAAATCAGCTTGCGACGGCAGACCTGCACATTCGCTGCTGGCCGCGTGAACCAGCGTAGCGGACGTGGCGAGGGCGAGACTTGCCAACGCGACTGCGAGAGTTTTCTTGCGCATCTTTCTTCTCCCAAGGTCGAAATTGAGCAAACTGCGACGCGACCCACCGCAATCCCCCGATGCAGTGTATCGTACGGTTAGTATCCCACAAACCTGCGAATCCGGACGCCTAGACTGGCGCCGGGGCTCCCATCAAGTAGCCTTGGCCGTCTGCCTCGCCATGTAAAATCGTTGGCCATGTCGCCCGCGTTCGTGTTGCATCCCTCTCGCCTTACGTTGCCCGATTTGCGGCGCATCGGGTCCGGGGGCCCGAAGTTGGCCATCGATCCCGCGGCCAAGGCGCGCGTCGATGCCGCCGCCGCGACCGTCGCGCAAGTCATCGCGGAAGGGCGCACCGTTTACGGCGTCAATACCGGCTTCGGATTGCTGGCGCGCACGCGCATCGACGGCACCAGGCTCAGCGAATTGCAGCGCGCGCTCGTTCGCTCGCATAGCGCAGGCACGGGGGCTTTGCTCGACGACGACGTCGTGCGCCTCGTCATCGCGCTCAAGGCGGCGTCGCTCGCGTGCGGCTACTCGGGCGTGCGGTGGGAAGTGATCGAGCTGCTGGTCGATCTCGCGAACGCGGGCATCGTGCCGTGCATTCCCGGGCAGGGTTCGGTGGGCGCGTCGGGCGACTTGGCGCCGCTCGCGCATTTGTCCGCGGTGTTGATCGGTGAGGGCGAAGCGCGCATCAATGGCGACATCGTGCCGGGCGCGCAGGCGCTGGCATTGGCGGGTCTGCACCCGATCGAGCTGGAGCCGAAGGAGGGTCTGGCGCTGCTCAACGGCACGCAGGTCTCCACCGCGCTGGCGCTCTCCGGATTGTTTGCCGCCGAGCGCGTGATGTCCGCAGCATTCGTCGCGGGCGCGATGACGGTCGACGCGTGCCTCGCCAGCGACACGCCTTTCGATGCGCGCATTCACGCCGTGCGCCGCCATCGCGGTCAGATCGACGCGGCGGGGACCTATCGGGATCTGCTCGCGAATAGCGCGATCCGCGCGTCGCACATCGACTGCAATCGCGTGCAGGACCCGTACAGCCTGCGCTGCCAGCCGCAGGTGATGGGCGCGTGCCTCGATCAATGGCGGCACGTGGCCGGTGTATTGCTCACCGAAGCCAACGCAGTTTCCGACAACCCGCTTGTATTCGCGGACGCCAACGAGATTTTGTCCGGCGGCAATTTTCACGCCGAGCCCGTTGCCTTCGCCGCCGACAACCTCGCGCTGGTGCTCGCGGAAATCGGTGCGATGTCCGAACGCCGCATCGCGTTGCTGATGGACACGAACCTCTCCGAACTTCCACCCTTCCTGGTCGAGGACGGCGGCGTGAACTCGGGTTTCATGATTGCGCAGGTCACCGCCGCAGCACTTGCATCGGAGAACAAGTCGCTCGCGCATCCGGCGTCGGTCGATTCGCTCCCCACCTCCGCCAATCAGGAGGACCATGTCAGCATGGCGACGTTCGCGGCGCGGCGGCTGACGCCGATGGCGGGCAATACGGCGGCGATCGTGGCGATCGAATTGCTGGCGGCGGCGCAGGGCATCGAATTTCGTGCGCCCCTCAAGACATCGCCAAGACTCGAGGAAGCGTTCACCATCGTTCGCAGCGAGGCCGCGTTCTGGGATTGCGACCGCGCCTTCGCACCCGATCTCGCGGCCGTTCGTCGCCGCGTCGAAGCCGGCGATTTCCTGCCCTTCGTAGGTCCATTGTTCGAGGCAGGCTGATGGCCGACGAATCCTTCATCCGCGGCCTGCCCAAGGCGGAACTCCATATCCATATCGAGGGTTCGCTCGAGCCTGAATTGGTGTTCGCATTGGCGGCGAAGCACAAGGTCGCGCTGCCGTACCCATCGGTGGAGGCGTTGCGGCGTGCCTACGATTTTCACAATCTGCAGTCGTTCCTCGACATCTACTACGCGGGTGCCGACGTCCTGCGCGACGAAGATGACTTCCACGCGATGACGTCGGCGTATCTCGCCCGCGCGCACGCCGACGGCGTCGTGCATGCCGAGATTTTCTTCGACCCGCAGACGCATACGCAGCGTGGCATTCCGTTCGGCAACGTGATGGCGGGCATCACCCGCGCGCTCGCGGAGGGCGAGAGGAATCTCGGCATTACGAGTCGCCTGATCCTGTGCTTTCTGCGTCACCTGTCGGCCGACGACGCGATGCAAACGCTGCGGCAGGCGCTGCCGTACAAGTCGGCGATCCACGGCGTCGGACTCGATTCCTCCGAGGTCGGGCATCCGCCGTCGAAATTCACGGACGTGTTTCGCGCGGCGCGCGAAGCGGGATTCCGTGCCGTGGCGCACGCCGGGGAGGAGGGCCCGCCGGCGTACATTCGGGAGGCGCTGGACCTGCTGCATGTCGAACGCATCGACCACGGCGTTCGCTGCGAAGGCGACGATGCATTGTGCCGGCGGCTCATCGCGGAGCGAAATCCGCTCACTGTGTGCCCGCTGTCGAACGTCAAGCTCGGTGTATTTCCGAAAATGGAACAGCACAACTTGAAGCGTCTCCTCGATCGCGGCTTGTGCGTCACCGTGAATTCGGACGACCCGGCCTATTTCGGCGGCTATGTCGTCGACAATTACGTCGCTGCGCAAAAGGCGCTCGGGCTGACCCGCGAGGATATCGCCACGCTCGCGCGCAATTCCTTCGCGGCCTCGTTCCTGCCGGAAGCGGATAAAATGGCGTGGATCGCAAAGATCGATGCCTATCAGCAAGAGCACAGTCGGGAGAAACATCATGCATCGTGACGATCCTGCGTCTCTCGCGACCCCACAAGGCACGCGCCGCGCCGAGCGCGTGATCCGCGCGCCGCGCGGCACCCAACGCACCGCGAAGAGTTGGCTCACCGAGGCGCCGCTGCGGATGCTGATGAACAACCTCGACCCGGATGTGGCCGAGAATCCGCAGGAACTCGTCGTGTACGGCGGCATTGGCCGCGCCGCGCGCAACTGGGAATGCTACGACGCGATCGTCGCGGCACTGCGTGAATTGAACGACGACGAATCGCTGCTGATTCAATCGGGCAAGCCGGTGGGCGTGTTCAAGACACACGTCGACGCGCCGCGCGTGCTGATCGCCAATTCCAACCTCGTGCCGAAATGGGCGACGTGGGAGCACTTCAATGAGCTCGACCGCAAGGGCCTCATGATGTTCGGGCAGATGACGGCCGGATCGTGGATTTACATCGGCAGCCAGGGCATCGTACAGGGCACGTACGAAACCTTTGCGGAGGCGGGCCGCCAGCATTTTGGCGGCAACCTCGCCGACAAGTGGATCCTGACCGCGGGCTTGGGCGGCATGGGTGGCGCGCAGGCGCTCGCCGCAACGATGGCCGGCGCGTCGATGCTCGCGATCGAATGCCAGCCGTCGCGGATCGAGATGCGGCTGCGCACGCGCTATCTCGACCGGCAGGCGAAGGATCTCGACGACGCGCTGGCGATCATCGACGGCGCGTGCGCCGCGAAGCAGCCGGTGAGTGTCGGCCTGGTCGGCAATGCAGCGGAAATCCTGCCGGAATTGGTCAGGCGCAAGGTCATGCCGCACATGGTGACCGACCAGACGTCGGCACATGATCTCGTGTACGGCTATCTGCCGGCGGGCTGGACCGTCGAGCGATGGCGCGCGGCGCAGCAGGACGTCTCGCAACATGGAGGCCTGGTTGCCGACGCGAAACGCTCGTGCAAGGCGCACGTCGAGGCGATGCTCGCCTTTCACGCGCAGGGCATCCCGACCTTCGACTACGGCAACAACATCCGGCAGGTCGCGCATGACGAGGGTGTCGCGAACGCCTTCGATTTCCCCGGATTCGTGCCCGCGTATATCCGGCCGCTGTTCTGCGAGGGCAAGGGGCCGTTTCGCTGGGTCGCGCTGTCGGGCGATCCGGAGGACATCTACAAGACCGACCGCAAGGTGAAGGAACTTTTCCCCGACGATGCCCACCTGCACCGCTGGCTCGACATGGCGCGCTCGCGCATTGCGTTCCAGGGATTACCCGCGCGCATCTGCTGGTTGGGGCTGGGCGAGCGCCATCGCGCGGGACTCGCGTTCAACGAGATGGTGGCGAGTGGAGAATTGAAGGCGCCGATCGTGATCGGCCGCGACCATCTCGACACGGGCAGCGTCGCGAGTCCCAACCGTGAAACCGAGTCGATGATGGACGGATCGGACGCGGTATCCGATTGGCCGCTCCTCAACGCGTTGCTCAACACGGCCGGGGGTGCCACGTGGGTGTCGCTGCATCACGGCGGTGGCGTGGGCATGGGGTACTCGCAGCACGCGGGCGTCGTGATCGTCTGCGACGGCACCGATGCGGCGGCCAAGCGCATCGAGCGCGTGTTGTGGAACGATCCGGCGACGGGCGTCATGCGCCATGCGGATGCCGGTTATGCGAAAGCGATCGAGGTCGCCAAGGCAAAAGGTCTCAACTTGCCGATGCAGGACGGCTGATTCGAAAGCGTCGGTCGCAATGCGCAAAGCGTTGTTCGTGGCGAGCGCGCTGGCAATGAGTTTTGCCGCCGGCGCCGCCGAGCTCAAGGTCTTGAGCGCCGCGGCCGTGAGCGGCCCGGCGACAGAGGTGGCCGCGCAGTTCACGCGTGCAACGGGTCATCGCGTGTCATTCGAATTCGTGACGGCCGGACAGGTGGACGAGAAACTGGCCTCCGGCGCGCGGCCCGACGTCGTCATCAACGTCCGCGGACGCATTGCCGCGCGTGTGAACACGGGCACGAAGGATGCCGTTGTCCGCGATCTGGGCACCGTCAAGGTGGGCGTCGCCGTGCGCGCGGGCGCGCCAAGGCCCGATCTGTCCAGCATCGCGGCGTTTCGCGAGACGTTGCTCCGCGCGCAGTCGATTGCCTATACCAATCCCGCGCGCGGCGGCACCGTTGGCAACCATTTTGCCAAGGTCATCGACGACCTGGGATTGCGCGCAGCGCTCGAGGGCAAGGTTGTGCTCGCCGCCGATGGCCTCGACGTGGTGCGCAGGGTTGCAAGCGGCGAAGTGGAACTCGGCGTTACGCAGGTCAGCGAAATCCTGCACATCGCTGCTGCGACCTACGCGGGGCCGCTGCCCGAGGCACTGAATTCGGGGACGACCTACACCGCGTGGATTCCGGACCCCGCCAACACGACGGCACGAATGTTAGTCGACGCGATGACGACTGCAGCGGGCCGCGAGCTCTTTCACGCTGCGGGATTCGATGGCGCCGGCGCTGCCGACCCCGTGCTGGCGCCGACAGGCACGCTTCGGGCAGCGTACATCGCCTCGAACGTGGCGCAAGCCAGGCTCGACTCTGGAACTGGTTCGATTACGGGTGTTGCGGCCGACATCGCGCGCGAATTGGCGCGCCGCGCGGGCGTGCCCGTGACCATCGCGCCGCTGCCGACGGCGGCCGCCGTGCTGGAGGCCGTGAGGACCGGCGCCGCGGACATCGGCTTCGTGGCGCCGAACCCCCAGCGCACCGGCGTCGTGCTGTATTCGCAGACCTACATGCTGGTCCAGCAGAGCGCGCTGGTTCGCGCCGACTCTTCGCTGCATTCCGTGCGCGAGCTCGACCGTCCCGGCCAAATCATCGGCATCAACACCGATGACAGCGTGGGCGTGTGGTTGAAGGAGCGGCTGACCGCCGCCCGCCTGCGCGCCACGCCCGACTACTCGCTGCGCGACGCAGCACGGTGGCTGCAGGAGGGAACCGTGGTGGCTTTTGCCGGCGGCCGCCAGCGATTGAGTTCGGGAACGCAGAACATACAGGGCTTGCGAATGCTCGACGACAACTTCTACGGAGTGCCGCAGACTATCGCTCTGCCACTCGACCGCGCGGATCGGTTGCAGCGGGTGAATGCGGCACTCGACGAGCTCCGCGCAAATGGATTGCTGGCTGATTCCGTCGCGCGAAGCGGCGTCGAAGGCCTGACCGTCGCGCCCGTGGATGTGCCGAGTCGCTGATTGCTGCGGCCGTCGGGTTCGGGCTTGGCCGGCTTCAAGCGCCGAGCAGTCAGCGCTAGCCAACCGGCGGCTGTTGACGAAGGAATCGGCCTGCCGTACGGTTCGAGGTCCACCCCGATTGTCCCCGCGCCATGGTCGATCCCGTCGAACTGCAGCGGCTTCTGTCGCGCGTTGCGCTCGGCGACCGCAAGGCGTTTCGCGCCCTATACGACGCAACTTCGCCGTCTCTGTTCGGCGTCGCCGTCCGTATATTGAATCGGCGCGACCGCGCGGAAGATGTCATCCAGGATGCCTTCGTGAACGTCTGGCAGCGCGCGTCCAGCTATTCGGATGCGGTAAGCCGGCCCATGACGTGGCTCACCGCGATCGTACGCAACCGGGCGCTCGACATGCTGCGCAGCGAAAGTGCGCGCCCGGCCGAGTCGCTGCATGACGATGAGAACGAGGGGATCCATGAGCCGGCCGACGAACGACCCGACCCACTCGGTCTGCTGGAGCGAGCGGTGGACGAAGTCCGCGTTCGTGATTGCCTTGGCGATATCCAGGGACCGCAGCGGCAGTGCCTCGCGCTCGCGTACTACCACGGACTCTCGCATTCCGAAGTGGCCGCGCGGCTCGCCGCTCCGATCGGAAGCGTGAAGGTCTGGATCCGGCGCGGACTCGACCGCCTCAAGCGTTGCCTCGAAGGATCACAATGAACTACGACGATCCGGAGCTGCTCGACCGCCTGGCCGCAGAATATGTCTTCGGCTCGCTGTCATCGCGCGCGCGCCGGCGTTTCGAGCGTCTGCGCCAGCGACTGCCTGCCGCCGATAAGGCGGCGCGCGATTGGGAAAGCCGCCTCATGCCGCTGTCCGGTTCGGTGCCGTCCGAGCGACCGCCCGCGCGCGTGTGGAACGCGATCGACGAACGGACCGGCGGCGGCGAGCGTAGAGCTTCCACCCGCCCGTGGAGGTGGCTGCACCCCGTGTGGGGATTTGCGTTCGGCGTTCTAGCGGCGCTCGGCGTTGTCAGGCTGTTCCCGGATGCAATGCCGATCGACGCGATCGTCCAGGAGCGCGGCACGTTGCCACAGAGCTATGTCGGGCTTCTGACGGATGCGCAGAACAACGCAGTGCTGCTCGCCAGTTCCACCCGCTACGGGCGCATTCTCTCGGTCAAGCGGCTGCGGCCCTTCGAGGTACCGTCCGGGCGCGTCGCCGTGTTGTGGGCACTGCCCCGCGAGGGTGCTCCCTTCGTAGTGGGCGTCGTGCCACCTGCCGAAAAGGGAACGCTTGCGCTCGCGGACACGTCTGAGAAGCTGTTCTTCAATGTGTCGCAACTGGCGGTGTCGTTCGAGACCGGTGTGCCTGCACCCGGCGCGACGCCGTCGCCATTCGTTCTGACGGGACACTGCGTCAAGCTCTGGTAGTTCCGTCGCCTGGCGGCCCACTGTCTCCGTTTGCCGCCGACAGCCGTATATAGGGTCAGAAAGCGAATCGCGCTTTCTCAACGATCGGATAGCTGAATCGGTCGTGTCAACTCACTTTCAATCGGAGAACATCATGCAAACGTGGTTACCCAAGTCGTTGGTCATTTCCGCGCTGGCGCTCGGCGCCGCTCAACTCGCCCACGCGCAGGAGAGCGACGTCGCTCGCTGGCAGTCGGTGATCGGAATCATCCAGGGCGGGAATGTTGTCGGCACCGGAACCGGCGCCGTCACCGGCGTCCCGGGACCGTGGTCGGCACAGGGCGGGCACGTCACCGTGGACCTGACGCACGGAAAGATCGAGTTCAGCGTCCGCGGCCTGGTGTTCGCCGCCGGAAATGCGATCGGCAATACCGGCACAGTTGCGCAGGTCATGGGAACGCTGGTTTGTGACACCAACGGGAGCGCGTCCCCTAATTCGATTCTCGTCGAGACGCCGCTCGTCGACCTCGACGATGAAGGCGATGCGCACTTCAGCGGTCACGTCACGATCCCCGCCGTGTGTGCAACGGAGCCCGACATCGCATTTCTGATCCGCCTCGCCAACGGCAAGTGGATCGGCAGCGGCACCGTTCTTCGCTAAACCGAACAGTCCTCTTGCAAGCAATCGACACGGGGGTGGCGACACCTCCGGGTCGATCAAAGGAGAAAGCCATGCATCCCAAACTTCTTGTAATACCACTCGCGATCGCCGTTTCGGCGTGCGCCCAAGTGCCGATGACTCCGACGGTGCAAGTGCCCGACAAGATCAAGGGCGCGGCGGACGAGTCGCTCGCATTGATCGTCGCCGCGAAAGGCGTGCAGATCTACGAGTGCCGCGCGAGCAGGGACGCCGGAACCGCAGACTGGGTATTGGTCGCTCCCGAGGCCGATCTTTTCGACACGAGCGGAAAGAAGATCGGCAAGCACTATGCCGGCCCGCGTTGGGAATCCTTCGATGGCAGCACGATCGCGGGGACTCTGAAGGAGCGGGTCGACGCGCCGCAAGCCGATGCAATATTCTGGGCGTTGCTCGCAGCCAAGTCGGTCGGCCCTGAGGGCTCGTTCAGCAAGGTCACGAGCGTCCAGCGCGTGAGTACAGTCGGCGGCGTCGCACCCAAGATCGGTTGCTCGTCCGCTTCAGTGGGACAAGTTGCCCGCATGCCCTACACCGCGGACTATTATTTCCTCGCGACGAGGGCTAGCTTGGCGTCGCCCTATGTAACGCCCGTGCGTGGTCCCGTGGGGTCCTCCACGAGGGGTTACTGAGGCGATGTGGGAGAGTGGCGCACATTCCTCTCCGTTTGCGCGACCGGGAAAATGAGTCTATACCGAAGCTTGGTGTCATCGCTCAGCCAACCCAGGACGTATCAATGAAACACACGAGGCAATTCTGTTGGATAGTGCCACCAATTGCGTTGGCGTCTCTGCTTTGGGGGTCGACAGCGGTGGCCGACGTGGTCACAGACTGGAACTTCACTGCCAACGACATTATTGCCGCCGCCGGCGTGCCACCACCGCCAGCCAACCGAACGCTCGCAATGGTGCAGACCGCCGTCTATGAGGCCGTCAACGCCATCACCAAACGATATCCTGCCGATCGCGCTACGCCGAGTGCCGCACCCGACGCGTCGGTTGCAGCAGCCGTCGCGGCAGCCAATCGCGCGGTGCTGTCCCGCCTGGTGCCCTCGCAGCAAGCCGCGATAGACAAAGCCTATGCAACCGCGCTTGCGGCGATCGCGGACGGCCCGGCGAAGACGGCGGGAATTGCCGTGGGCGAGCAGGCCGCCGCGGCTGTTTTTGCGTGGCGAGCCGACGATAATGCGGCAGCACCCGAACGGTACCGGCCCGCAACGACCGCCGGCGTATACGTCCCCACGGCGATGCCCGCCGTTCCCCAGTGGCCGCAGCGCAAGCCCTGGGTCATGACCTCGTGCGACCAATTTCGACCCGGGCCACCTCCAGCGCTAACGAGTGACATTTGGACGCGTGACTATAACGAGATCAAGGCGATCGGCGCCAAGAACAGTACGACCAGGACGCCGGCGCAGACCGAGACTGCCCGCTTCTGGGAAGCCAACGGACCGATTGTTTACTATCCGGTCGTGCGTTCAGTCGCCAACTTGCCCGGCCGGGAGGTGACGCAGAACGCCCGGCTGTTTGCGCTGACCGCCGAGGCGATCGACGACGCGCTGATCGCGGTCTTCGATGCCAAGTATCAATACAACTTCTGGCGTCCCATTACCGCGATTCGCAATGGGGACATCGATGGCAACGATTCGACCGAGCGGGACGCAGGTTGGCTGCCGTTCGTCGATGCGCCATTGCATCCGGAATATCCGTGCGCCCACTGCATCGTCTCGGGGGCGGTCGCCGGTGTGCTTGTGGCAGAGATCGGCGCCGGACCGACGCCGAAACTGACCACCACCAGTCCGACGGCGCCAGGAATCGTCCATAGCTGGACGAGCATCGATGACTTCGTTGTCGAAGTTTCCAACGGTCGCATCTGGGAGGGCGTGCACTACCGCAACTCGGCGGAAGTGGGAACGGCGATGGGCAAGAAGATTGGAGCATTGACGGCGGCGAATGCGCTGCGACCGCCCAACTAGAACACCCAGAGACTTTCGCGCGGCACATGCAGCCAGTGCCGTCCACTCGCGAGCGGCTTGTCGCCGTAGGCACGCAACCGCGACTCGCCGAGCGCGAACAGGTGCTCCCACTTGTCGCCCAGGTACATCGACGTCGTGAGTCCGGCCTCGAGGCGGTTGTCGCCGGGTCCGTCGGTCAATCGAATGCGCTCGAGGCGGATCATCGCGGTCCCCTCGGTTCCCGTCTTGGCGCTTTGCCGCGCCGCTCCCCACAGTTTCCAGCCGTCTCCTTCCAGCAGCGCGGTGCCATCGCGGACTTCGGTGATGCGCCCGGTCAGCTTGTTGTTGCTGCCCATGAAGTCGGCGGTGAAGAGCGTCACCGGGTCGCTGTACATCTCCTCCGGCGTGCCCTGTTGTTCGATGCGCCCGTTGTTGAGGAGCAGGATGCGATCCGACATCGCGAGTGCCTCGCCCTGGTCGTGCGTCACGCACAATGCCGAAAGCTGCATCCGGACAATGAGTTCGCGCAGCCACGCACGCGCCTCTTCGCGCAGCTTGGCGTCGAGGTTCGACAGCGGCTCGTCGAGCAGGATCACCGGCGGGTTGTAGACCAGCGCCCGTGCGAGCGCGACGCGTTGCTGCTGGCCGCCGGAGAGCTGGTGCGGAAAGCGCTCGCCCAGGTGTCCCAGCGAAAGTTGCCCGAGCGCATTCGTCACGCGCGTCTTGATTTCATCACTGCCGATCTTGCGCAGCTTGAGGCCGTAGGCGACGTTGTCGAACACCGTCTTGTGCGGCCACAACGCGTACGATTGGAACACGAGGCCGAGATTGCGTCCCTCAGCCGGGATATCGGTGCCGGCCGAACCATCGAATACGGCCTTGTCTCCGATCCTGATTGTGCCCTCGTGTGGCGTTTCGAGACCGGCCACCGCTCGCAGGAGCGTGGTCTTGCCGCTGCCTGAAGGGCCGAGCAGCGACACGACTTCGCCACGATTGAGCGTCAGCGAAACGCCCTTCAATATCGGGTTGTCGCCATACTTGAGATGCAGGTTGTCGACGGTGAGCTCGGACATGTTGTTTCCTCTTTCGTGACCTCAGTTGACAACTTAGTCGCGCAGCTTGACGCCGAAGCGCAGCGCGAGTGCCAATCCGACGCCGACCAGCACGACATTGATGAGCGACAGCGCGGCGACCACGTCGATCGCTCCGCCTTGCCACAGCGAAACCAGTTGCGCGCCGATCACCTCGGTACCGGGCGCTAGCAGATACACGCCGGTCGAGTATTCGCGCTCGAAAATCATGAACACGAGAAGCCACGATGCGATCAATCCGTGGCGAATGAGCGGCAACGTGATCTGCCGCGAGATCTGCCCGCGGGTGGCACCCACGGTGCGCGCGGCCTCCTCGAGCTCGGTCGACACCTGCATCAGCGATGACGAAATTAGGCGCATGCCGTAGGCCAGCCACACGACGGTGTACGCAAGCCACATGCTGAAGATCGTCGTGCGCAGCGGCTGCAGCGGCGGGAAGAACAGAAATACCCACAGGAATGCGAGCCCGGCGAGCAGCCCCGGAATGGCGCGCGGCACCAGCACGAGATAGTCGACGAAGCGCGACCAGCCGTCGTTACGGCGGTGCGTGGCGAAGCCGATGGCGGTATAGCACGCGACGGCGATGGCGCCGCCGACCGTACCGATCAGGATCGTATTCCAGATCGCGCGCACGAGGATCGGCTCGTCCCACACCGACTGGAAGTGCTCGAACGTGAATACTTCCACCAGCTTGGCGCCGTAGCCCCAGTTCGAGACGAAGGCGCGTAACGCGATGCCGGAGAGCGGGACGATGACGCCGACGAAAAGCCAGACGCCGATCAGCGCGGCCGCAACCCACTTCCACTTGCCGAGCGGCAATTCGCGCATGCGCCCGGCCTTGCCCTTGATCGTCGCGTACTTGCGCGCGTTCTGCAGCAGGTAGCGCTGCAGCAGCACCAGTGGAAACGTCACGGCGACGATGCAGATCGCGACCGCAGCCATCAAATGGTAGGACGGCGTGCCGAGCTTGTTGGTCAGCTTGTAGAGATACGTCGACAGCACGAGATGGCCTTCGGGATCGCCCAGCACCAGCGGCAGCCCGAACAATTCGAAGCCCAGGAAAAACACGAGCACCGCGGCGAACAGCAGCGCCGGCATGATCAGCGGCAGGCTCACCGTTGCCGCGACGCGAAACGGTGACGCGCCCGCGACACGCGCGGCCTCTTCGACATCGGAACCCAGGCTCTTCAGCGCCGCCGATGCGTAGACGTAGACGTTGGGCACATGCAGCAGACCGGCGATGATGCCGATCGCCGTGAGCGAGTAGATGCCCCACGGCGCGCCGCCGAAGAGTTCCGTCACCCAGACCGTGTAGAAGCCGACCGGGCCCGCGGCGACGACGAATCCGAATGCCAGCACCATCGGCGACACGAAACTCGGGACGAGAATCAGCGGCTCGATCCAGCGCTTGCCGGGGAGATCCGTGCGCTCCATGACGAACGCAAGCAGGCCGCCCAGTGGCACCGCAATGATCACCATGGCGGCGGCGATGACCACCGAATTGAGCGACGCCTGCCAGAAATCGGGATCGGCGAAGATGAATTCGTAGGCGCCCAGCCCAAGCGTCTTGCGCGCATCGAAAAAAGGCGCGGTGAGCACGCTCTGATACAGAATCAGCAGCAGCGGCGCCAGCACCGCCGCAGCCGTGACCAGGATCGTCAGGCTGCGCGGAACGGCGGCGATTGCAGCGGTGCGCATGGCTACACGGGGGGTCACCGGCAGGCCGACGACAAATTGGGTGTCATTCCGAGGAGCTTTATCGAGGAATCTGCTTCACCAAATTGCGCGCAAGAGCGGATTTCTCGCTGCGCTCGAAATGACACCGAAAATATTTCGGCGATGGCACCTGATTATTGCGGCGCATCCTTCGGCGAAATCCGCTCACTTGCCCGCTGCGCCTGCGGCGAGCGCGGCCTTCCACGCGTTCAGGAAGTCGAGCCGTTTCTTCTGGTCGAGGTAGGTGACGATCTCCGCATTGACGGGGATGGGCTTGACGTTGTTGGGCCCGAGCTGCTTGTTGAGCGACGCCGCTGTGTATTCGGCGTCGACGTCGTTGCGGATCGAGAACAGCTCCACGTCGCTGCCGATCAGTTTCTGCCCGCGCTGCGACAGGATGTAGTCGACCCACAGCTTCGCCGCGTTCGGGTTCTTCGCCTGCTTGCCGATAAAGAGGACGCGGGAAAGAACGAGCGTGTAATCCTTCGGGAGCACGACGCCCAGCGCAGGGTCCTTCTTCGCGCGCACGAGCGCGTACGAACCGAGCACGTTGTATCCCAGCAGGTGTTCGCCGGACGACACCTTTTCCAGCATGTTGCCGGTGCTGCCGTAGACGCGATAGCTGGACGCGCCGAACCCTTGCTCCAGATCCTTGATGCCGGGGAAGAACTTGGTGTCCTGCACGACGAACATGAAGCCGACGCCGCTCTTCTCGATGTCGTAGGTCGTGACCTTGCCCTTGAATTTGTCGACCTTCGTGTTGATCAATTTCGCGAACGCCGCGTGGTCCTGCGGAATCTCATCGCCGGTCACCAGCCGCTTGTTGTAGATGAACACCGCGGGCTCGTACGTCGTTCCGTACGCTTGATTCTTGTACACGGCCCAGGTCGGCAGCTTGGCGGCCTCCGGCGACAGGTAGGACAGCGCGTGGCCCTCGTCGACCAGCTTGACCTGCAGGTCCATCGCCGAACTCCACATCACATCGGCCGAGCCCTGGCCCGAAGCCGACTCGGCGATGAAGCGGTTGTAGAGCTCGGTCGAATTGAGATCGCTGTATTCGACCTTGATGTTGGGATAGAGCGCGTTGAAGTCCTTGACCAGCGGCTGCGCGGCCTTGGTGTCGAGCGCGCTATAAATCACGACCTTGCCTTCCTTGTTGGCCGCGGCAATGGTCTGCGCATAGTCGGCGGGATAGCCCGGCGGGGCGGTTTGCGCCAGCGCGACGGAAGCGAACGCCGCAAGAACCATGAAAAGGCAATGACGGAACATGGAGACTCCTCCGCGAGACGGGTATGGACCATGGCGAACATTGCGTCGCCTTGATGCCGTGATTATAGGCGCGGGCGCGTTGAGAATTCGAGGGTGGTGAAGCGACGGAACGCGCGGAAGGGGTAAGGCGGAAAAACAAAAAACGCCGCGCAAGTGACGCGGCGCTTCGGAATTGGTCGGGGTGAGAGGATTTGAACCTCCGGCCTCTACGTCCCGAACGTAGCGCTCTACCAGGCTAAGCTACACCCCGAATTGTCCATGACGGCTTGGTTTCGCGGCGGGAAGTCGAATGCGCACTTTCGCGAAACCGGGTCGCAGAAACGCTACGTGAATCAATACGTTCTCTGCGCCGCGAACGTCGTCAATTCTAGCAGATTCCGGCGGTACGGCGAATCGGGAAGTCCGGACAGGCATTCGGCCGCGCGCCGGACTTCGCCTTCCGCGCAGGCCTTGGCGTAGCCCAAGGCGCCGGTGCGCTGCAGCGCCGCCATGACCGGCGCGAAATCGGTAAGCCCGCCCCCCGCGATCGCGTGCCGGATCAACGCCGCGTCATCGGCGCTGCCCGTCGTCATCGCGCGAATCAACGGAAGCGTCATCTTGCCCTCCGCCAGGTCATCGCCCAGGTTTTTGCCGATCGACTCCGGCGTGCCCGAATAGTCGAGAACGTCGTCGACCAACTGAAACGCGGTGCCTAAGTGCATGCCGTAGCGCGCGAGAGCCTCTTCGAGTTCGGGATCCACTTCGCCCAGCATCGCCCCCAGCCGCGCGGCCGCCTCGAACAGCTTGGCCGTCTTGCGCTGGATGACCTCGAGGTACGCGTGCTCAGTGAGGTCCGTGTTGCCGGCGTGCATCAGTTGCAGCACCTCGCCTTCGGCAATGACGTTGGTCGCCTCGGACAGGATCTCCAGAGTGCGCATCCGGCCTTGGCCGACCATCATCTGGAATGCGCGTGAGTAGAGGAAATCGCCGACCAGCACCGACGCCGCATTGCCGAATTGCGCGTTGGCGGTCGCGTGTCCGCGCCGCATGTCGGACTCATCGACGACATCGTCGTGCAGCAACGTTGCGGTGTGGATCATTTCGATCACGGCGGCCAGCACGTGGTGATCGTGGCCGCGATAGCCGGTCGCGCCTGCGGTCAGCAGCAGCAGCGCCGGGCGCAGTCGCTTGCCGCCGCCGGTGACGATGTATTCGGCGACCTGCCGGATCAGCGCGACCTCGGACGTGAGGGATTCGCGCATGACGCGGTCGACCGCGGCCATGTCCTCGCCGACGGTTTTTTGCAGGAATTCGATGATCACGACTGGGGCTGGAACGGTGGATTGACGGGCATGGGAAGGCGGCCCGCCCGGGCCTGGAGCGGGGGTTTTGACACGGACGGCACTTCGCCCTTATAATTCAAGGCTTTCCCCGGTTCTCGCGGGACTGAATGACAGGCAAATCAGGAAGCGGAGTCTCTCATGTACGCGGTCATAAAAACCGGCGGCAAGCAGTACAAGGTTGCCCCCGGCGAAAAACTCAAAGTAGAACAGATACCGGCGGATGTGGGCGCGAGCGTGATTCTCGATCAGGTGCTGATGGTCGGGGAGGGCGACAGCGTCCGTCTGGGTCAACCCACGGTCGCCGGTGCGACGGTGACGGCCACGGTCGTCGCGCATGGTCGCGGCGAGAAGGTGAAGATTTTCAAGATGCGCCGCCGCAAGCATTATCAGAAGCACCAGGGGCATCGCCAGAACTTCACCGAGCTCAAGATCGAATCGATCGCCGGCTGAGAGTAACTTAGGAACAACTCATGGCACACAAAAAAGCAGGCGGCAGTTCGCGCAACGGGCGCGACTCCCACGCGAAGCGCCTTGGTGTGAAGGTCTACGGCGGCGAAGTCATTCGCGCCGGGGGCATCATCATTCGCCAGCGCGGCACCACGATCCATCCCGGTGTTAACGTCGGCATCGGCAAGGACCACACGTTGTTCGCGCTGGTGGACGGCCACGTCGAATTCCGCACCAAGGGGCCGAAGAAGGACAAGTTCGCCAACGTCGTCGCGGCAAGCGAAGCTGCCGCCGCGTAGTGGCGATCTAAGCAGCGCAAAGACGACGCCCGGTTCATTGGCGTCGTGAAACTAAAACGGCGCCCCTGGGCGCCGTTTTCGCTTTTCGGTTTTTCCTTGGTGTCCTGCCACCGCCCTGGGCGCCGTTTTCGCCTTTCGGTTTTCCCTTTGTACTTTACCTACGTTCGATGTACCACTGCATCGCGAACGCGAGCACGGTGAACGTCGCCAGCGGGAAGAGGGCCGAGAACATCGGCGGCCACGCGTTGAGCACGCCCAAATAGGAAAAGAGCCGACCGACCAGGAAGAACGTGAGCCCCAGCATCGTGCCCGCGAAGAGGCGAAATCCCATCCCGCCCTGGCGCCGCTGGAATTGCGCAAAGGGCAGCGCCAGCATCATCATCACGAGCACCGTCACCGGATAGAAGAGCTTGCCCCACAGCGCGATTTCGAATCGCGACGTCTTCTGGCTGCTGCCCAGCACGCGGATGTTGTCGTACAGCGTCGCAATCGCCAGCCGCTCCGGCGCGACCTGGTAGACGGTCAGGATCGACGGCTTCAGCACCGTCTCCCACATCCACACCGGCATGCTCGACACGCGGGCGCCATCGCGCTTCAACTCCGTCACCTTCACCTGTTCCAGTTTCCAGACGCCGTCTCGGGCGAAACTCCCCGATTCGGCGCTGCGGACGGTCGTCAGCCCAAGATCCTTGTCGAATTCGTAGATGCGGATGCCGAGCAATTTCATATCGGCCAGCACCGTGCGGATGTTGACGAACGTCAGGTCCTGCTTGAACCAGAAGCCCGAATCGAACTGTTGCGCGACCATGCCGGTCGTGTCCCCGCGTGCCGTCGCGCGCAGCGTTTGCGCGAGCCTCTCGGCGGGAGGCGCCACGAATTCGCCGGCCAGGAAGGTCGCCAGCGCCAGCGGAATGCCGACGCGCACGACCGCCCACCCCAACTGCGTGACCGACGCGCCCGACGCGCGCATCACCGTCCATTCCGAATTGGCGACGAGCTGGGCGATGGCGAACAGCGTGCCGATGAGCGCCGCAACCGGGAAGAGCTCGTAGAGGCGCGACGGTATGTTCAGCGTCACGAACAGCACGGCTGCCGTCAGTGTGTAATTCCCCTTGCCGACGTCGCGCATCTCGTTGATGAGGTCGAAGAACGAGAAGAGCATCAGCAGCGCCGTGAAGATCAGCAACGTGAAGAACAGCACATCGTGGCTGACGTAGCGGGTAAGCGTGCGCATGTCAGGCGGCCGGGGGATTTGCCGCGACGGCCCGCGGCGCGCGCTTGAAGAGGCCCGCGATCGACAGTTGATGGCGGAACAGGACGATGACCAGCGATGCGGCAATGGCGTGCGGGAGCAGGAGGCCCGTCCAGAAACCGATCCGGCCCTGCGCAATCAGGCTTTGCACGATGTTGAGGCCGTTCGTGTAGAGCATGTAAAGGAATGCCGCAGCAACCAGGTTGAGCGAGCGCCCGATGCGCGGGTTCACGTACGACATCGGGATCGCGAGGAACGTCAGGATCAGCGCGAGGATCGGCACCGAGATGCGCCAGAAAAGCTCGGCGCGCTCGCTATTTCCGTCGAGCAATACGAGCGTCGTCGTCGGCATCGCCTTGTTCGTCGCCGGAATTTCACGCGCTTCGGCGGGCTCGATGCGCCGGCCGAGTTTATCGAAGGCGATGACCTGGTACTCCGCGGTCCCCGGCTTGCCCTCGTAGCGGCTGCCGTTCTCCAAGACCACGAAGCGATCGCCGTTGGGGGCCTCCTCGAGGTGGCCCAGCTTGGCGACGGTCGTCGTGTCCTTGGCGTCGTCGACCGAATGCAGGAACACGTTGCGGATGCGCCCGTCGATCGGATTCAGGCTTTCGACGTACACGACGAGCCCCGCGCGCTTGAATTCCTTGAAGAGGCCCGGCGCCAGCACGCCGACTTCCTCGCGCTGTTCCATCTGTCGCTCGAATTCGAGCTTGCGCTGCTCGGCCCAGGGCGACAGGAACAGCGACAGCAGCAGGATCGCCACGAGGAAAGGCGCCGAGAACCACATGATCGGCCGCAGGCAGGACGTCAGCGACTGCCCCGAAGTGAACCACACGACCATTTCGCTATCGCGGTACCACCGCGACAACGTGAGCAATACGGTCATGAACAGGGCCACCGACAAGAGGAGGTTCAAATAGAACATCGCGTTGAAGCCGATCAGCGCCAGGACACCGTCCGCAGCAATGGCGCCGCCCGCGGCACGCCCCAGGATGCGGATGACAGATTGGGTGAACAGGATGGCCAGCAGGACGACGAAGAGGCCGATTGTCGTGGCCGTCAGCTCGCGAACGAGGCTTCTGCGGAAAATCATGACGGAAGGAAAACTTTTGACTTTTTCGCGCGAATTTGCCGATAATGCGCGGCAGGCCGCCAAACGGCATCAAAACACTGGGATAGCAGGCGAGGGATCGCGATGGAATTTACCATAAAAAGTGGCAGCCCCGAGAAGCAGCGCAGCGCTTGCGTCGTCGTCGGCGTATTCGACAATCGCAAACTTTCCCTGTCAGCGGAACTGATCGACCGCGCCAGCAACGGCTACGTGAGCGAAATCATCCGCCGCGGCGACATGGAGGGCAAGCTGGGGGCAACCCTGCTGCTCCATAACGTCCGCGGCACGCTGGCTGACCGCGTGCTGCTCGTCGGCTTGGGCAAGGAGCGCGACTTTCGCGACCGCGAATTCCGCTCGGCGATCCGCTCGGCGGTGAAGCTGCTCAACGAAACCGGTTCGTACGAGGCCGTCGTCTACCTGACCGAGGAAAAGGTCAAGCGGCGGGAAGTCGCGTGGCGCGTCGAGCATGCGGTCGTGGTCGCAATGGAGGCGGTCTATCGCTTCGAGCAAATGAAAAGCCAGCCCACCGAAGTAAGGCGGCCGCTGCGCAAGCTTACGCTGTCGGTGCCGCAGCGCTCGGACCTGACTGCGGGCGAAGCCGCCGCCGCGCGTGGTCTAGCCATCGCGCATGGCATGGACACGGCGCGTGACCTGGGCAACTTGCCGGGCAACCTTTGTACGCCCACCTATCTGGCCGAGCGCGCGACGCAAATGGCCGTCGAATTTCCCGACATCAAGGTCACGATCCTCGAGCGCAAGGAATGCGAGGCGCTCGGCATGGGCTCGTTCCTGTCGGTCACCAACGGCAGCGACCAGCCGCCGCGCTTCATCGTCTTCGAGTACATGCAGTCGAAGAAGAGCGGCGCCAAGCCGTGCGTGCTGGTGGGCAAGGGCATCACGTTCGACTCGGGGGGCATCTCGCTCAAGCCCGGCGCGGACATGGATCAGATGAAATTCGATATGTGTGGCGCGGCGTCCGTTTTCGGCACGTTCCGGACGATTGCGGAAATGAAGGCGCCGGTGAATGTGGTGGGGCTGGTTCCCGCGTGCGAGAACATGCCGTCGGGTCGCGCCACCAAGCCGGGCGATGTCGTGACCAGCATGTCGGGCCAGACGATCGAAGTGCTCAATACCGACGCCGAGGGCCGTCTCATCCTGGCCGATGCGCTGACGTACGCCGAGCGCTTCGAGCCCGAGGCAGTCGTCGACATCGCAACGCTGACGGGCGCCATGGTCGTCGCGCTCGGGCACGTGGCCAGCGGACTCTTCAGCAATAACGAGACGCTTGCGCGCGCACTGCTCGCCGCCGGCGACGACGCCTACGATCGCGCATGGCAACTGCCGATGTGGGAAGATTATCAGGAAGGCCTCGCCACCAATTTTGCGGACTTCGCGAATATTGGGGGGCGCTCCGCGGGCAGCATCACCGCCGCGTGCTTCCTGTCGCGTTTCGCCAAGAAGTACGACTGGGCGCATCTCGACATTGCCGGAACTGCGTGGAAGGACGGCAAGGAAAAGGGGGCCACCGGCCGGCCCGTGGCGCTGCTGGCCACATGGCTGTTGGCACAGGAGAACCCGCCGGCGTGACGACGCGAGGCGGACCTGGAAGGTAGATGACCACGATCGATTTCTACACGCATGTTCCGGACCGCTTCGAGATCGCGGCGCGACTCATTGCGAAGGCGCACGCGGCGCACGGCAGCGTCCGCGTCCTCACACCCGATGCGGCCGCAACGGATGCGCTCGACCGCCGGCTGTGGCTGCTTCCGCCCACGAGTTTCCTTCCCCACTGCAGGATGGGGAGCCCGCTGGCCGCCGACACGCCGATCTGGATCGACCATTCGCTGGAGCACGCGGGCCCCGCAGCGGTGCTCGTGAATCTGCACCCGGAGCCGCCGCCCTTTTTCAGCCGCTTCGAGCGCCTGGCCGAGATCGTCGGCACCGAAGATGCCGATGCCGCGGCCGGACGCGAACGCTGGAAGTTCTACAAGGAGCGCGGTTACGAACTGCGCCCGCACAATCTCGCGGTAAAGGAATGATCGGTGCCGACTGCGCGTGAACTGCTCGAGCAGGCCGATGCGTTGATGCGCCGCAATCGAGCGAACGACGACGACGACATTCCAGTGCTCACCGACGCCGTCCCTTCCGTGCAGGAAGCGAAGTCGCAATTTGCGCCGTGGGCGCGGCCCAGCAAGCCCGCGACGTCCGACGCCGGCGACGACGTGCCGCTTCTGACCGACGAGATCGAGGAGATCGAGGCCGCTCTCAGTCCCGAGGCAGGTGAGGGCGAGCCATCGGTGTGGCTGGACTTTCAGCATGGCGAACCTTCCGTCGTCGGTGAGGCGCCGGATTCGATCGCCATCGTTCCGCCGGTCGATATGAATCGCCCGGCATCGACGCCGGATCTCGAGGAGTTCGACGAACTCGACGAAGAACTCGCCGCGAAAATCGCGGCCGCGCCGTACGAAGACGAAACGCTCCGGCCTCCGCCCGCCCCGAAAATGCCTGCCGAAGCGCAGGCTCCCGCCCGCGCCTCTGAATCGCCCGCTGCGGTGATCGCCGGTGGCGCAGCCGCATTGCTGAAGACGGACACGACGGCATCGCCCTCCGCCGCAGCGCCGGCACTCGTAGCTCCTGAACAACCTGCAGCCGCTGCGCCCGCACCCGCCGCTCCCGATGCCGCGCATTGGCAGGCGATGGCCGAGGAAATCCGCGTGCAGGTTCTGCAGCGCATCGACCTTTTCACCGACACAGGCCTGCGGACGCAATTGGGCGAGCGGCTGCAGCCGATCGTGGACCGGGCGAGCGCCGATCTTGTCGCGACGATCAACCAGCACGTCGGCGAACTGCTGCGAGCCTACGTGGCCGAGGCCATCGAGCGCGAAATCGACAGTTGGCGCAAAGAGCACTGATGGCAGCGCCGATGTACCCGTCCTGATCGACTCGTGCTAGCATTGAACCCATGAATTCGATGTCCGCTCCCATGGCTCTTTGGACGCACGCCGCGCAGCCGAACGCGTACGCGTATTCCTTTTATTTCCGGACCAAGACTCCGGGGGACCCCACGCGACCGTAGATTTCACAAGCAACAGACAGATTTCCACGATTCGGGCGGCCCCAAAAGGGTCGCCCGAGTTGTTTTGAGCTCTTCAACTAGCAAGGAGAACGACCATGATCATCGTCATGCAGCCGGACGCAGGCGAGGCCGAAATTGCCGCCGTCGAGGCGCGAATCCGCTCGCAGGGCCTGGGCGTCCACATTTCCAGAGGCACCGAACGAACGCTGATCGGCGCGATCGGCGACGAGCGCAAGCTCGACCCGGAGATGTTCGACACGCTGCCCGGCGTCGAGCGTTCGATGCACATCGTCAAGCCCTACAAGCTCGTTGCACGCGAGTGGCACAAGGCCAATAGCGTGATCGATGTGCGCGGCATCCCGATCGGCGGCGCGAACGTGCAGATGATCGCGGGCCCGTGCTCGGTGGAGACCGAGGCGCAGATGGCCGCCGCGGCGGACGGTGTTGCCGCGGGAGGCGCCCGGATGATGCGGGGCGGCGCATTCAAGCCGCGCACCAGCCCCTACGCATTCCAGGGCAAGGGCGTCGACGGCTTGAAGCTTCTCAAGGATGCCGCCGCGCGGCACGACTTGCCCGTCGTTACCGAATTGATGGACGTGAGGATGCTGCAGACGTTCATCGACGAGAAAGTGGACGTCATCCAGATCGGCACGCGCAACATGCAGAATTTCGATCTGCTGAAGGAAGTGGGCCGCGTCGACGTGCCCGTGGTCTTGAAGCGCGGCATGAGCGCGACGATCAGCGAATGGCTGATGGCGGCCGAGTACATCGCTGCCGGGGGCAATCACAAGATCGTTCTTTGCGAACGCGGGATCCGGACGTTCGAGACCGCCTATCGCAATGTGCTCGACGTAACGGCGATTGCGGTGCTGAAGCGCGAAACGCATCTGCCAGTGATTGCCGATCCGTCGCATGCAGGTGGCAAGGCCTGGATGGTGTCGGCGTTGTCGTGCGCTGCTGTGGCTGCCGGCGCCGACGGCCTGCTGGTCGAGGTGCATCCGAATCCGCCCGATGCGTGGTGCGACGCCGACCAGGCCCTCACGCCAACCGAATTCGGTGTGCTGATGGGGAAACTCGACTCGGTCGCGCATGCCGTGGGTCGCGCGATGGATCGCCGGCCGACGTTGGCCGCCGAACCGAAACGGACGGCGGCTGTCTGATCGTTGCGGCCGGAACCTTCCCGCCGTCGCGCCCGTCACGGGCGGCGCGTATAATTGCTGGACGTCGCCGCCGTGCCGCACAGGATTGAAGCCATGCACCGTACACTGACCGTCGCCGTCCTTGCCGCGTTCATCGCCGCGCCCGCCGCTGCGCTCAACACCAGCATTCCTGGCACCGGATTGCCGTCCGCCACGGACTACGCCTCGGGAATCCTCCCCGAGCGCGCGGGCGTTGTGTCCTGGAAGACGCTGGCGCAAGTGGAACCGGTCAAGAAGGATGGAAAGATGGTCCCGGCGTTTTCCAAAGAAATTCTCGGGCTCGATCGCACGGACGTGAAGGTGCAGGGGTTCATGATCCCGCTCGATATCGGCGACAAGCAAAAGCGCTTTCTCCTCTCGGCGGTTCCCCCGCACTGCCAGTTCTGCCTTCCGGCCGGCCCCGACGCAATCGTCGAGATCGAGGCGAAGGCGCCCGTCAGTTACACGTTCGATCCCATCGTCATCGGCGGCAAATTCTCGGTGGTGAAAGATGATTCGAGCGGCATCCTGTATCGGATGACCGGCGCCGCGCGCGTCGACGAGGCGTTCACGCCGCGCTGAGGCCACTGGGCGGCCCACGCGCCGCTTTCCGTTATAATTCAAGCTTTTGCAAGGCTCCCGCGCCGGTTGTGCAAACCAAGGCGCGGCGGTTTGCATTCCACCCATGGAACTTGCCAAGAGCTTCGATCCCCACGCCATTGAGGCCCGGTGGTACCCGCTGTGGGAGTCGCGCGGCTACTTCAAGCCGTCGATGAAGCCTGGCGCACCGGCTTTCTGCATCCAGCTGCCGCCGCCCAACGTCACGGGCTCGCTGCACATGGGCCACGCATTTCAGCAGACGCTGATGGACGTCATGGTTCGCTACCACCGGATGCGCGGCGACAACACGCTGTGGCAGGTGGGCACCGATCATGCGGGTATCGCCACGCAGATCATCGTCGAGCAGCAGCTCAAAGCGGAAGGCAAGTCGCGTCACGATCTCGGCCGCGAAAAATTCGCCGAGCGCGTATGGACGTGGAAGGAGGAGTCCGGTTCCACGATCACGCGCCAGATGCGGCGCATGGGAGCCTCCGCCGACTGGACGCGCGAGCGCTTCACGATGGACGAGGGTTTGTCCGCGGCCGTTCTCAAGACGTTCATCCGCCTGTATGACGACGGGCTCATCTACCGCGGCAAGCGCCTCGTTCATTGGGATCCGAAGCTCGGCACCGCGGTGTCGGACCTCGAGGTCGAAAATGAGGAAGTGACGGGCAAGCTGTGGGAAATCCGCTATCCGCTCGCTGACGGCAGCGGCGCACTCGTTGTTGCCACGACGCGTCCCGAGACGATGCTGGGCGACGTCGCGGTCGCCGTGAATCCGGCCGACGAGCGCTACACGGCCTTCGTGGGCAAGGAAGTCACACTGCCGCTGACGGGCCGCACGATTCGCGTCATCGCCGATGACTACGTCGAGCGCGAATTCGGCACAGGTGTGGTGAAGATCACGCCGGCGCACGACTTCAACGACTGGCAGATTGCGCAAAGGCACAAGCTCGCGCCGCTCACGATTTTCACATTGGAAGCCAAGGTCAACGACAACGCGCCGGAGAAGTATCGCGGCCTCGATCGCTACGCCGCGCGCAAGGCAGTATTGGCCGATCTGACCGCCGCCGGACTGCTGGTGTCCGAAAGGCCGCACAAGATGACGTTGCCGCGCTGCGGTCGCACCGGCGAAGTTACCGAGCCGATGCTGACCGACCAGTGGTTCGTCGCGATGACCACGCCGGCCCCGGCGACGCATCCTTACTTTCCCGGCAAGACGATCCAGGAATTGTGCTTGGCGGCGGTGGGCGACGGAATCGTTCCGCCGGCCGGCGGAGAACGCGAACACGTGCGTTTCGTTCCCGGCGAATGGCTGTCGACGTATCACCACTGGATCAACAACATCCAGGACTGGTGCATTTCCCGCCAGCTCTGGTGGGGCCATCGCATTCCCGCGTGGTACGACGACGCGGGCAACATCTACGTCGCGCGCAACGAAGCCGAGGCGCGCGCAAAGGCTTTGGCTGCACTCGGCCGCGATCCGGCAACACTGAGGCAGGACGACGACGTGCTCGACACGTGGTTCTCGTCCGCGCTGTGGTGCCATTCGACGCTGGGCTGGCCCGAGGACACCCCAGAACTGCGCGCATTCCTTCCATCGTCGGTGCTCGTCACGGGCTTCGACATCATCTTCTTCTGGGTCGCGCGGATGATCATGACGACGACCTATTTCACCGGCCGCATCCCGTTTCGTGACGTGTACATCAACGCGCTGGTGCGGGACGAGCATGGCCAGAAGGTGTCGAAATCCAAGGGGAACGTGCTCGATCCGCTCGACCTGATCGACGGTGTCGACGTCGAGACGCTGGTCGGCAAGCGCACATCGAACATGATGGACCCGCGGCAGGCGGAGACGATTGCCAAGCGCACGCGAAAGCAATTCCCGGACGGCATCTCGTCCGTTGGCGCCGATGCGCTGCGTTTCACGTTCGCTTCGCTCGCGACATTCAATCGCACGTTGAACTTCGACATGGACCGGTGCGAGGGCTACCGGAACTTCTGCAACAAGCTGTGGAATGCGACGCGCTTTGTCCTGATGAACGTCGACGGCAAGGACGTGGGGTTGGATGAATCGCAGCCGCGTACGCTGAGTTTCGTCGATCGCTGGCTGCTCGGCCGATTGCAGCAGGCCAAGCACGACATCGCGGAGAACCTCGACAACTACCGCTTCGACCTCGCCGCTCGCGCGCTCTATGAATTTGTCTGGGACGAATATTGCGACTGGTACGTCGAAATGGCCAAGGTCCAGTTGCAGCGCGCGGAGGGCGAAGCCGATCAAGCGGCCGCGCGGGGAACCCGGTCGGTGCTGGTCCGCGAACTGGAGGCGGCGCTTCGCCTCGCCCATCCGTTCATTCCGTTCATCACCGAGGAACTGTGGCAGACGATCGGCCCGCTCGCCGGCAAGTCGGGCGAGACGATTTCTCTGCAGCCGTTTCCAAAGGCCAACTTCGAGCGCGTCGATCCGGCTGCCAACGCCAAGATGGCGCTGCTGAAAGACATCGTGAACGCATGCCGGACTTTGCGTGGAGAAATGGTCCTGTCGCCGGCGCAGAAGGTGCCGCTGATCGCGACGGGCGACGCCGCCACGCTCGCGGAATTCGCGCCCTATCTCATTCCTCTTTTGAAACTCTCGGACGTGAAAATCGTCGCCGATTTGCCGGCGTCCGATGCGCCTGTCCAGGTCGTCGGTGACTACAAGCTGATGCTGCACATCGAGGTCGATCCCGCCGCGGAGCGCGAGCGGATCGCCAAGGAGATCGCGCGGCTCGAAGGCGAGATCGCGAAGGCGAATGCGAAGCTCGGCAACGAAAGCTTCGTTGCCCGGGCGCCGGCCGCTGTCGTGGAGCAGGAGCGCGCGCGCCTCGCAGGCTTCGCGGCGACGCAGGACAAGCTCAAGGAGCAGTACGGGCGGCTCGGAAGCTAATCGACGCGTGCCAGGTAGCCCGCAGCTTCCTCGCGGTCGTGGTCTCGCTGCGGCGACAGCCAATGACCCCAAGGACGCCCAGGAAAGGAAACCGCGGCATGCCTGAATCGTTCAAGTCGCGACTCACCCGCATCGCATTCAATTTCTTTCCGTGCTACCGGCGAACCGGGGTGCGCGTTACCTACGCGGCGAGCGATATGCACGAGGTGCGCATCGAGCTTCCCCTCAATTGGAAGACGCGAGGCTACAACGGCACGCTCTTCGGGGGAAGCATCTACGCATGCGTCGACCCAGTCTACATGACGATGCTCTCGGTTCTGCTCGGCCGGCAGTACGTTGTATGGGACAAGGCCGCGACGATCGATTTCAAGCGCGCGGGCCGCTCCACATTATTCTCGACGTTCAAGCTGCCGGAAGGGGAGATCGACGCCATCCGCGCCGAACTCGAGCAAGCGGAGCGCGTGGAACGCGTCTATGACGTGGCATTGGTTGACGGGGCCGGCGTCCTGCACGCGGCGTTCAGGAAGACCATCGTCATTCGAAAGCGTAAGCCTAAAGCCGTGGCATGAATGTGGCGACGCAGTTCTGCCACATCGCCCGCCTCAGTCGATCCGCGCCAGGTAGCCTGTGACTTCCTCGCGGTCGTGATAGAGCTGCCGCACGCGCAGGTCAGCTTTCACCGATGCGCCGTCGACGATTTCCCGCATGCGCGTTTCGCAGCGCTTCACTTCCTCGTAGCGTTTTTTCATCGGCAGCTTCAAGTTGAAGATCGCGCGCCGCGCGGCGCCGTCGGCGATCCAGCGTGCGACGAGTTCGGCAATTCGGATCGGCTGCAGGACGATGTCGCAGACGAGCCAGTCGACGGGCCGTTTGGGACGCCATGTAAGTCCATCGTCGCGCAGGTGCGTCACCAGTGGATCGTCGGTGACGCTTCCTTTCATGGGACCGTTGTCGACAGCCGTCACACGCAGACCCCGATACGCGAGCTGCCAGGTCCAGCCGCCGGGTGCGGCACCCAGATCCACGGCGCGCAGCCCCGGCCGCAGCAGACGCAACCGTTCATCATCCGTCAGGAACGTCTCGAAGGCCTCGGCCAACTTGAGTGTCGAACGCGACGGCGCATCGTGCGGCATCTTCAGCCGCGGGATGCCCATCGGCCACGCGGAATTCCAGCGCGGTGCGCTCGTTGCGACGTAGGCTTCCTGCTTCGACGTGAACACGACGTGCAGTCTTGGCAGGCGAACGTTCTCCGCCGCAGTCAAATGCCGCGAAGCGATGAGGGCGTCGCGCAACAGCGGCTCCAGGCGGCGGCACATCGACGACAGTTGTTTGCCGTCGTTCGTATCCGGGAATTCGAGCCACAGCACGCCGCATTGGACGCCAAGGGTGCGAGCCGCATCGACGATCGGGCTGATGCGGTCGCGATCGCCCAGCGCGTGAGGTCCGGCGCCCATGCAGACCTCGCGCGCGAAGATGGGGGGCTGACTCGCCAGCGCATCGGAGACGAATGCATGCGTCATCGACGCCGGCAACGGCAGTGCCACGACGCCGGGAACGCTGACGTGAGGGGCGGCGGGATGAGCCGGCCCCGCCAGCGCGAGAAGGTCCTGCGCGCACTCCGGCTCGAAACCGGCACGGCACAGCGCGACGATCGCGGGTGCGCTCGTCATCGTTACGGGAAGAACGGGGCGGGCAGACACGGGCGTGCCGCCCGCGGGGTCAGGCGTTCTCGGGTTCCGGCGCGCGGCGCTTCATTAGGAGCGCGGGGATCGGCTTCTGCCTGCCCGCGCCATGCCCGTGGCTTCCGGAACCGTGCATCAATGCCGACTTCGCGTGCGCCGGCTTGCCGACGGCGTGGCCGTTCAGCGGTTGATCGGGATTGTTGGCGTACACCGCCTCGCGTTGCCGGTCGCGCTCGCTGCGGCCGTCATCACGGTGACCTTCGCCGCGATCGCGCACGCGCGCGGCAGGCTCGTGCTCTGCGTGCGCTGCGGCAGGACGCGGCGTCTGGGCACGCGCAGCCGGCCGGCGCTCGCTGCGCGGCGCACGTTCAGCGCGTTCACGCATCGGAGCGCGGGATGCCGCCGCCGTCGCATCGAATCCTTCCGCCGATTCGATCGGAACCTTTTTCTTCAGCATCCTCTCGATCTCGACGAGGTACTTCTCTTCTTCATGCGCGACGAACGAAATGGCTTCGCCGGACGCGCCCGCGCGCCCGGTGCGGCCAATCCGGTGGACGTAGTCCTCAGGCGTGTGGGGCAATTCGTAGTTGATGACGAGCGGCAGGTCGTCGATGTCTAGGCCGCGCGCGGCGACGTCGGTGGCGACCAAGACCTGCAGCTTGCCTTCCTTGAACTTGGAGAGCGCCTCGAGACGCGCCTGTTGCGTCTTGTCGCCGTGGATCGCCTCGGTGATGAGGCCGTCCTTTTCGAGCTGCCGCGCCAAGCGCGACGCGCCGTGTTTGGTGCGCACGAAGCAGAGCACCTGCCACACGTTGCGCGACTTGACGATGTGGGCGAGCAGCGCGCGCTTGGCGTCCTGCGGGCACTTGTACGCGCGTTGCGTGACGGTATCGGCGGCTTCGTTGCGCCGCGCCACTTCGATCAACTGCGGCTCGTTGAGCAACTGATCGGCGAGCCGCTTGATTTCGTTGCTGAACGTTGCCGACCAGAGGAGGTTTTGGCGCTTGGCCGTGGCCGGAAGCAGGGCCATGATCCGTTTGATGTCGGGAATGAAGCCCATGTCGAGCATCCGGTCGGCTTCGTCGAGCACGAAGATCTCGACCTGGCTCAAGTTGACGCTCTTGTGCTCGATGTGGTCGAGCAGGCGGCCCGGGGTGGCGACCAGAATTTCGACGCCGGCGCGGACGATCGCAAGCTGCTGCTTGATGTCGACACCACCGAAAACGCAGGTGGACCGAACGCCCGTGTATTTGCCGTATTCCTTCGTGGCTTCCTCGACCTGAATCGCGAGCTCGCGGGTCGGGGCCAGGATCAACGCGCGGACCGGATGGCGCGCCGGCGACGGGCTGGTGTTGGCGTACGGTTGCAGCCGTTGCAGGATCGGCAGCGCGAATCCGGCGGTCTTGCCGGTCCCGGTCTGGGCGCCGCCCATGACATCCAGGCCCGCCATTACAACAGGGATGGCCTGTGCCTGGATCGGCGTGGGTGTGGTGTAACCGGCTTCGGTCACGGCCCTCAATATTTCAGGGCTGAGACCGAGCTCGTCAAAGCTCGTGACACTCATGAATCGCTCCTGTTGCGGCCCACCGCGTTGGCGGTTTCCGGTCCAGGCAGCGCAGATGACATTGCGTGGGGTTGGTGCGGGAAGTTCACCCACGATGGGTGGCGTCATTCCCGCTTCCTGTGGGCGGTGACCGGAACGGCCGCCCGAATCAGCATTATAGCCTAAGTCGCGGATTTTGCAAAATATTTGTGGCGTGGCCTGCGTTTTGCGAGGTATAATCGACTGTTTTTGCTGCGGTGCAGTAAGACAAAAGCAACGTAACACCGAGAAAAGCTACTCATGACAACGCCGCGCCAGGACCTGCGCAACATCGCCATCATCGCCCACGTCGATCATGGCAAGACGACGCTCGTCGACAAGATGCTGGTGCAGGCGGGAACGTTCGCCAAGCACCAGCACATCGGCGAACGGATGATGGACACGAATGACCTCGAGCGCGAACGCGGCATCACGATCCTGGCCAAGAATTGCTCGATTCGCTACGGCGACGTGCGCATCAACATCGTCGACACACCGGGCCACGCCGATTTCGGCGGCGAGGTGGAGCGCATCCTGGGCATGGTCAACGGCGTGCTGCTGCTGGTCGACGCCGTGGAAGGCCCGATGCCGCAAACGCGATTCGTGACGATGAAGGCATTGCAGCAGGGATTGCAGCCGATCGTCGTCGTGAACAAGGTCGATCGCCAGGGTGCGCGGCCGGAGTGGGTCGTCAACCAGACGTTCGATCTTTTCGACAAGTTGGGCGCCACCGAAGAACAGCTCGACTTCCCGGTCGTTTACGCGTCTGCGTTGAATGGCTGGGCGACGATGGACGTCAACGTCGCGAAAGCGGGCGTGCCTCCGGAAGGTGGCGCGGACATGCGCGCGCTGTTCGAGACGGTGATCGAGCACGTTCCTGCGCCGGTCGGCGATTCCGACGGCCCGTTCCAGCTGCAGATCTCGGCGCTCGACTATTCAAGCTACGTGGGGCGGCTTGGCATCGGCCGCATCCGACGCGGGCGCATCGCCCCGGGCCAGGAAGTTGCCGTGCTGAATGGTCCGCTTGCCGAAGGCGAAATCCCGAAAAAGGCGAAGATCGGCCAACTGTTCTCGTTCGCGGGCATGGAGCGCGTGCCGGTCGAGACAGCGGAAGTCGGCGACATCGTCCTCGTGACCGGTGTGGAGGAATTGTCGATCGGCACGACGCTCGCGGCGGTCGACACGCCGGAAGCGCTGCCGCCGATCATGATCGACGAGCCGACGCTGTCGATGTACTTCCAGGTCAACACGTCGCCGCTCGCCGGCCGCGAGGGGAAGTACGTCACGTCGCGCAATTTGCGCGATCGCCTCGCCAAGGAAATGCTGACCAACATGGCGCTGCGCGTCGAGGAGACGGCCGACACCGACGCGTTCCTGGTCTCGGGCCGCGGCGAATTGCACCTGACGATCCTCATCGAGAACATGCGCCGCGAAGGCTTCGAGCTGGCCGTATCGCGGCCGCGCGTCGTGCTGCGCGAAATCGAAGGCATCTCGTGCGAGCCGTACGAATCGCTCTCTGTCGACGTCGAGGAAACGCATCAGGGCGCTGTCATGGAAGCGCTGGGCGCGCGCCGGGGCGATCTCACCAATATGGAATCCGACAGCCAGGGCCGCACGCGCCTCGATTACCGCATCACTGCGCGCGGCTTGATCGGTTTCCAGGGCGAGTTCATGAACCTGACGCGCGGCACCGGCCTCATGAGCCACGTGTTCGACAGCTACGCGCCGGTGAAGGGCGAAATTCCGGAACGGCGCAATGGCGTACTGGTTTCGGCTGAAGACGGCCCGGCAGTCGCCTACGCGTTATGGAAATTGCAGGATCGCGGCCGGATGTTCGTGTCACCCGGCGAGATGCTCTACGAAGGCATGGTCATCGGCATCCACAGTCGCGACAACGACCTGGTGGTCAACCCGATCAAGGGCAAGCAGCTCACCAACGTGCGCGCGTCCGGCACCGACGAAGCGGTGCGCCTCGTCCCGCCGATTCAATTGAACCTCGAATACGCGGTCGAATTCATCGCCGACGATGAGCTGGTGGAAGTGACGCCGCAGTCGATCCGCATCCGCAAGCGGCACCTCAAGGAGCACGAGAGGAAGAAAGCCAGCCGCGAAGCGGCTTGACGCGCCTGCTTGATGCTTCGAAAGGCCGCCGCGAGCGGCCTTTCTCTTGGCCCGCGTGGCGCTTGCAGCCGATGTTTGCGAACGCGACAATGTGGCTCATCCTCCTGCACACGAATGTCGACCTTTCCGACGCTTGACGAGGAGCGCGCCGGCTCCTTCGCGGATATCGCACTGTCGAATGTCGTCCGCGAATTTCCGAACAAGCTCGACCACATCATGGGCGCCGCCTTCGACGCCAAGCGCCCGCGAGACTTGCATCCGGCGTTCTACGGCAGTTTCGACTGGCACTCGTGTGTGCACATGCACTGGTTGCTTGCGCGAGCGCGAAGACTCTTCCCGGACCTGCCGCAACGCAAGGCAATCGAGGAACTGTTCGACGAACACCTCTCGGCCGCCAACATCGCCGCAGAGTGCGCGTACGTCGCGCGCCCGGAGTCACGTTCGTTCGAGCGAACCTACGGCTGGGCGTGGCTTCTGGAACTTTCCACGGAACTGCGCCGGGGATCCGATGCCGCGTCGCGCCGCTACGCGACGATGCTCGAACCGCTCGCGCGCGCATTCGTGCGCCGCTATGTCGAATATCTGCCCAAGCAGCGCTACCCATTGCGCGCGGGCGTTCACTCCAACAGCGCGTTCGGCCTCAACTTCGCGCTCGACCATGCGCGAGCCGTCGGCGAAGCGGGACTCGAAGCTTTGTGCGTCGAGCGTGCCCGAACGTGGTTCGGCGGCGACCGTGACGCGCCGGTTGCCTGGGAGCCCTCGGGCGCCGATTTTCTTTCGCCGGCGCTGATCGAAGCGGAACTGATGCGGCGCCTGATGCCGCGACCGGATTTTGCAGCGTGGCTGGACGCATTCCTGCCGGGACTCGCTCGGCGTGAACCCGCCGCGCTATTTACGCCGGCCGAGGTCACCGATCGCACCGATCCATTCATCGGGCATTTGGACGGCCTGAATTTTTCGCGCGCGTGGTGCTTTCGCGGGATCGCCTCCGCGCTGCCGGCGTCCGATCCGCGTGCGGAGATTCTCCGCGACGCGTGCGCCATCCATGTCGATGCAGGGATAGCCGGCCTTCTGCTCGCCGACTACACGGGCGAACACTGGCTCGCCACCTTTGCTACGCTTGCGTTGACCCAGTAGACTGGCCTCAAAGTATGGCCGAATTGTTCCCGATCCTCGTTCTTGTCGCGCTCGCGGCCCTTCTTTTGCTGGGTCTCGTCGGGCTCGTGCGCATTTCCGATATCCGGCAGGACCTGGCCAATGCACGCGCCGAGCAGGCCAACAACGCAGCAGGATTGCGGAGTGAAGTCGGCGGCGCGATCGGCACGTTTCGCGACGCGACGCAAAAGCAGCTCACCGACATGGCGGGTCTCCAGCAGCGGCAGTTGCAAGGATTCGGCGAGCAGCTGGCCAAGCTCACGCTGTCGAACGAGCAGCGACTCGATGCGGTGCGCGTGACGGTCGAGCAGCGACTCGACGTATTGCGCAACGACAATGCAGTGAAGCTGGAACAGATGCGGGCGACGGTCGACGAAAAGCTCCAGGCCACGCTCGAGCAGCGGCTCGGCGAATCGTTCAAGATCGTGTCGGAACGGTTGGAGCAGGTGCATCGCGGACTGGGCGAGATGCAGACGCTCGCCACCGGAGTCGGCGACCTGAAGCGCGTGCTGTCGAACGTCAAGACCCGCGGCATGTGGGGCGAAGTGCAGCTCGCGGCGCTCCTGGCGGAAGTGCTGACGCCGCAGCAATACGGCACCAACGTGGAAACCGTTCCCAACAGCAACAAGCGCGTGGAATTCGCGATCCGCCTTCCCGGACGGGCCGACGACGGCCGGCCGTGCTGGCTTCCGGTGGACGCCAAGTTTCCGCTCGCGGAATGGCAGAAGCTGCAGGACGCGCTGGAGCGCGCCGATGCGCCCGCCGCGGACATGGCGCGCAAGGCGCTCGCCGATTTCCTGCGTGCGCAGGCCAGGACGATCCGCGACTCCTATGTATCGCCGCCTTTCACCACGGACTTTGCGATCCTGTTCGTCCCGACCGAAGGGCTGTACGCTGAAATGATGGCGCGCCCGGGCTTTGCCGAAATGCTGCAGCGGGAGAGCCGCGTGACGCTGACAGGTCCGAACAACTTTCTCGCGCTGCTCAATAGTTTGCAGATGGGCTTTCGGACGCTGGCCATCGAGCAGCGCTCGAACGAGGTCTGGAACGTCCTCGGCGCGGTCAAGACCGAGTTCGCGAAGTTTGGCGACGTCATTGCCAAGGCGAAGGAGAAGCTCGACCAGGCCAGCCGGACGCTCGACGAAACAGGCGCGCGCAGCCGCGCCATCGTGAAGGAGCTGCGCAAGGTCGAGTCGCTGCCGGAGGACGAGACACAATCCGTCCTGCCCGGGTCGCTGCTGCTCGACCTCGACGACACGCCGCCCGAGGCAAAGTAGCGCAGTATCGATGCCATGTTCGGAACTCTTCGCCGCTGGCGGCAGCAACGTGTGCTCAAATTGCAGGCGATTCCCGAGGCGCTCTGGCGGGACGCGCTTGAATCGCTGCCGTTCCTCGCGATCTATACCGATGATGAACTTGCGCGCCTGCGCGAAAAGGTCGTGCTGTTCCTCGATGCCAAGAACATCATCGGCGCGCGCGGCCATCGCGTGACGCCGCGGCAGCGCGTCGTGGTCGCGCTCCAGGCGTGCGTGCTGATCCTGAATCTCGACATCGCCTTCTACAGCGGCTGGCAGAACGTCATCATCTATCCCGACGAATTTGTTCCCGGCTGGGAGTGGGAGGACGAGGCGGGCGTCGTGCACAGGAACGAGGACGCGATGGCCGGCGAGGCGATCGAAGGGGGACCGGTGGTGCTGTCGTGGGCGGACGTCGAAGCGAGCAGCGACTGGACGACGGCCGGAATGAATCTCGCGATCCACGAATTCGCGCACAAGATCGACATGCGCAACGGTGTCGCGAACGGCTGCCCGCCGTTGCCCGCGGAAATGCCCCCGAATGTCTGGAAGAAGACGATGCTGGCCGCCTACGAGCATTTCCAGATGCGCGTGGCGCGCGGCGACCGGACGGCGATCGATCCGTACGCGGCCGAGAGTCCGGCCGAGTTCTTCGCGGTGCTGTCCGAGATCTTCTTCGTCGACCCGACGCTCCTGCGCCACGAATACGTCGCCGTGTACCAGCAGTTCGCGCGCTTCTACCGGCAAGAACCTGCGGCGCGGACGGAACTGCTACTGGCGGAGTAGTTTTAGGTCTGCGGGCGCACGGCGCTCTTCGGACGGAACACCTTGCACACATCTTCGTGCGTCTCGATGTACGGTCCGCCGATGAGGTCGATGCAATACGGAATCGCAGGGAAAGTGCCGTCGAGCGTTTCCTTGATCGCCTTGGGCTGGCCCGGAAGATTGACGATGAGCGCGCGGCCGCGAACCACGGCCACCTGGCGCGACAGGATTGCGGTGGGCACATACTTCAAGCTCACCTGCCGCATCTGCTCGCCGAAGCCCGGCATCACCTTGTGCGCGACAGCGAGTGTCGCTTCCGGCGTGACGTCGCGTGGCGCGGGGCCGGTGCCGCCGGTCGTGAACACCAGTTGGCAGCCGGCGATGTCGACGAGCTCAATGAGCGTTCGCTCGATGACGGCCTGCTCGTCGGGGATGAGCCGGGTGACCGTCGTCCACGGTGATTTCAGCGCTGCCGTGAGCCATTCGGTGAGTCCGGGCAATCCCTTGTCTTCATAAATTCCGGCCGACGCGCGGTCGGAGATCGAAACCAGCCCGATCGAAAGTTCGGTCACGCTTTAGTCCTCGGCCGCCACGGCAGCCTTGATCCGGCGGAACAATTCGCGATAGTGGTGCGGCGGGCCGCCACGAGCACGTTCCAGGTTTGCGTCGCGGATGAGCGATTCCAACTCGCGGCGGTCGCTCAGGCGGTAGGTGCCGACGAAGGCGTCCAGTGCCGCCGGATCGATCAGCAAACGGTCGCGCCAGCGCTCGACCGCGGCGAAGCGGGCGTTTTCCTGCTGCGGGCCGCGGGCCCACCGTTCGAGCGCGGCCCGGATGGGCAAAGGGTCGATGTCGCGCATCAATTTGCCTATGAACTGCATCTGCCGGCGGCGCCCCTCGTGTGCGCGAATGCCGCGCGCCTGCACGACGGCGTCGATGAGCCGCTCCGGCAGTTCCATCTCTTTCAATCGCCGAGGGTCGAGCGCGACCAGCGCCTCGCCCAGGTCCTGCAACCCATGCATCGCTTGTTTGCGCCGGGTCTTCGACGGCAATTCGCCCGCCGGGGCGTCGGCGTCGTGCTGCTCGTCGGGTCGGGAGATCATTCGGTCGGTCGAACCACCGGGAAAGGCGCCCAAGCGTGAGCGTTTGCTATCATAACCGACCGATTCCACCAAAGGCCGCGCGGGTTGCGTACCCGGTACCACACCGCGATGCGCCGCCCGCTACAAGTCAGCCATGACCGTCACTCTCAACGTTGGCCACACGCAGCCTGCGCCTCGCGGTGCGAGCCGTGTTGCCGGCGACGGCCACTTCCCCGTGACGACGGCGGAGCTCGAACGCGTTTCCGCGACCATTCTGGCGGCGGCGAAGGCCGGCGGCGCGTCGGCCGCCGAAACCGAGGTCTCGCAAGCCGTCGGTCAAAGCGTCACCGTTCGCAAGGGCGAAGTCGAGACCATCGCGTACAACCGCGACAAGGGCCTCGGCGTGACCGTTTTCGTCGGCAAGCGGCGCGGTAACGCGAGCACGGCCGACTTCTCCGACGCATCGATTCGCACGACGGTCGACAAGGCGCTCGCCATCGCGCGCTACACGGCGGAAGACGACGCCGCGGGATTGGCCGACCCCGACCGCCTGGCCAGGGATTGGCCGGAGCTCGATCTCTACCATCCGTGGGAGCTGCCGGTCGAGCGCGCCATCGAGCTCGGGCGCGAAGCCGAAGCGGCTGCCCTTCGCGTCGACTCGCGCATCACCAACAGCGAGGGCGCAAGCGTCGCGCGCGGCGAAAGCGAATTTGTTTACGCCAATTCGCTGGGCTTTTGCGGCGGCTACCGGAGCTCGCGCCATCACATCGACTGTTCGGTCATCGGCGAGGACCACGGCGCGATGCAACGCGACTACTGGTATAGCGCCGCGCGCGCAGCCGAAGATCTCCTGACCGCGGACGCCGTGGGGCGCATTGCCGGCGAACGCACTGCGCGGCGCTTGAATGCGCGAAAACTGGGAACCATGGAGTGCCCGGTGCTGTTCGAGGCGCCGGAGGCGGCCGACCTCATCGGCTATTTCGTGCAGGCGGTGTCGGGTGGAAGCCTGTACCGGAAGTCGTCGTTCCTTCCCGACGCGCTGGGCCGCGAGATCTTTGCGCCGCACATCGATCTGCGCGAAGAGCCGCACCTGCCGCGGGCACGCGGCAGTGCACCCTTCGACAACGACGGCGTGGCAACGCAGCCGCGCGACGTCGTGAAAGGCGGCGTCGTGCACGGTTATTTTCTCGGCAGCTACTCCGCCCGCAAGCTCGGCATGGCATCGACGGGCAACGCAGGAGGCGCCCACAATCTCGTTCTCGCCCACGGGCCCGACGACGTGGCAGCGCTGATCAAGCGCATGGGCCGCGGCCTTTTCGTGACCGAGCAGTTGGGGCAGGGCGTCAACGCGGTGACCGGCGATTTTTCGCGAGGCGCCGCGGGTTACTGGATCGAAGACGGCGCCATCGCCTATCCGGTCGAGGAAATCACCATTGCCGGAAACCTGCGCGAGATGTTCCGCGACATCGTAGCGGTCGGCAACGACGTCGACCGCCGCGGCTCGCGCCACACGGGGTCGATCCTCGTCGGCCGCATGACGATCGCCGGCCATTGACGATGCGCATCGACACGCTCCCGGATGGCGCGCAATGATCGGCGAGATGCTCGATTGGGTGCGATCGCTCTACGATCCGCTGTCGAGCGCAAAGCACGCGGGCCGGTGGATCGCACAGCTGCCGGCCTCCGAGGCCATCGCGATCCAGAGGGAATCGCTCGAGCTCGTCTCGGGATTTCCGGGATCGCGCAAGGAACCCGGGCCCGGACAGGTCGAAGCGCTGCTGCGCATCGACGCGCGGTTAGAACCCGTCGTCGTGCAGCTCACGCAGCAGTACACGGCGAACTACCAGAAGAGCACGGCGGTGGAGTCGCGGTTGTGGCATTCGGTCTTCGACCTCGTGAAGGCGTTCACCGCGGCCTACCAGATTGCGCTCAAGTCCGGTTACCCGCGCACGCAAAGCAAGCGCTGGCGTGCGACGCTGCCGTGGGTGCTGGTGCGCCTCGCGCATTACAAGGGCCTCGACGGCAAGTTCCGGCTGTTCCGCTACAGCCACTGGATTCCGGCGCAATGGCGGGAATTCCACGAGCTCTACGAATTCGCGCGCATGCGCGGCTGGCAACGCGAGCAGTTGATCTACGGCGTGGGCGGCTTTTCGAAGCCCGGCGTCTCGTTCGAGCAGGAATACCTGAAGACGTTGCTGCTGATGCGCCTAGATTCGGGCAACTTCACGCCCGACCAGGTCGAGTGGGTATCGCGGCAACTCGAAGACTGGACACCCACGCTGGCGTTGACACCGCCACCGTCGGAAGGCGCACCTTTTTGTGTCGACCTGTCGGGCAACGCCGGTCTGCGCCGCCGCGATCGCCCGCACAGCGGCGGCCGAATGCTGTTCCTCGACGCGAACCCCGTCTATGCGCGCATCGTCGAGCGCATGCGCTGGCTTCCCGAGCATGACGAGGAAGTCACGAAGCAGGGCGACCTTCCGTCACGCGAGCAGCGATTGTTGCTGATGCGCCTGGCCTCGCTGTTCGGGCCCGACGCCATCGCCCAGGCACCGCGCGCCGTGCGGTTCCCCACGGACGGCGACATGCGGGTCGTGGTCGGACTCCAGGCGCTGACGCGTGCGGTCGCGGAAATCGAGCGGTTGCCGGAGCAGGCGCGCACGGCCGGGGTGGCGACCAGCTACGACGAAGTGACGCAGCTCGTGAATCCGACCGCCAATCCCGAATCGGTCGCGCGGCGGATTCGCGGCACGACGTGGAAGCTGACCGATCGCAGCGAGTCGGGATGCCGGCTCGTCGCGCCCGCGAAAGACGCCCCGGCCAGGCTGGGTGAAATCATCGCGATCAAGGACGGCGACCAGTGGATGCTCGCCGTGGTGCGGCGGATGCAGCGCCTGCAGGTGGACCAGGTCACGATCGGCGCGGAAATCATTGCGCGGCGGCTGGTGCGGGTGCTGATGCGAAGCTGGGTGACGCCGTCGGATTCCGGCCGGGCGCGCGCGGACCGCCCCTTTTTCGGAATCTACCTGCCGGCACATCCTGAGAACCGGCAGGCCGCGCAGCGCAGCATCATCGGACCCGACGACAAGTTCATTCCGGGCGGCATGGTCGAGCTGGACACCGGGAATGCGCGCTATCTGATCCGGTTCACGCAGACGCTGGAGCGCCAGAGCGGGTGGTCGTGGGCGCTGTTCAACGCGGTGCGCAAGTTGAGCGCCGCTTAGCGGGAGGGTGTCCGCTGCGGCCGCGGCATGGTTGCGCGGGTGGAAATTCCGCTAGAATCGCTCGCCAACCAGCTCCGGTCGGGATGCCTGTAAAAGCCTCCGGCAGCGGCTAGACGCGCTTCGTGCGCGCTTGCGAGACAAGGGGCAACCACCGCCGGCCTCAAACCCGGCCTTTTCGGAGGAGTATCGATGGAGCGTCGTTCCTTTATCAAACATGCAGGACTGGCGGGCGTGCTTGCCGCCGGCACCGCGCCCGTCTTTGCGCAGGGCGCGCCCGAAGTCAAATGGCGACTGGCGTCGAGTTTCCCGAAGAGCCTGGACACGATCTATGGCGGCGCAGTAACGATCTCGCAACGCTGTGCGTCGGCGACCAACGGCAAATTCCAGATCCAGGTATTCGCGGCCGGGGAAATCGTTCCCGCGTTCGGCGTCGTCGACGCTGTCCAGAACGCGACGGTCGAGTGCTGCCATACGGCGCCGTACTACTTCTTCGGCAAGGATCCGACGTTCGCGTTCTCTTGCGCCATCCCGTTCGGCATGAACACGCGCCAGCAGAACGCGTGGATGTACCACGGTGGCGGCATGGAGCTGATGCGCGAATTCTTCAAGGGCTACAACATCATCAGTTTTCCGGCGGGCAACACGGGCGCCCAGATGGGCGGCTGGTTCCGCAAGGAAATCAAGACGGTCGCGGACTTGAAAGGTCTCAAGATCCGCATCGGGGGATTTGCCGGCGCCGTGCTCGCCAAGTTGGGCTCGGTCCCGCAGCAGATTCCGGGCGGCGAAATCTACCCGGCGCTGGAAAAAGGCACGATCGACGCGGCCGAATGGGTCGGTCCGTACGACGACGAAAAGCTCGGCTTCTACAAGGTCGCCAAGAATTACTATTACCCGGGTTGGTGGGAAGGCGGCCCCGAGATCGACCTCTTCGTCAACGACAAGGCGTTTGCCGCGCTGCCCAAGGATTACCAGTCGATCCTCGAAGCCGCGTGCTACGAGGCCAACGTCGACATGGTGGCCAAGTACGACGCGTTGAATCCCCCGGCATTGCGTCGCCTGCTGGCCAACAACGTGAGCCTGCGGCCTTTCCCGGCCGAAGTCATGCAGGCCTGCTACAAGGCGGCCAACGAGGTGTTCGATGAAACGACGGAAAAGAATGCCGCGTTCAAGAAAGTCTTCGTGCCATGGAAGAAATTCCGCGACGAGCAGGATCTCTGGTTCAGCGTCGCCGAGAACAGGTTCGACAATTTCATGATCGGCGCCACCCGCAGCCAGCCGGCGGCCGCGGCGAAGAAGTAGCACGGTTCGGTGAAATAAAAAAAGCCCCGCGCGTGCGGGGCTTTTTTCTTGGGTTGCGTCAAACCGCGAAGCGATCTGCCGCGCGACCTATTTTTTCGCGGCGTTGGGCGCGGCCGCAGGTGCCTTGAAAGCGTCCTCGATGGATTTCGAGGCGTCGTCGGATTTTTGCTGCTTCTCCTCCTCCGTCGGCGCGCTTCCGGGCATGCCGCTCGTGTCCGGCGCGGGCGCCTCCTGCTCGATATTGATCTGGATCTTGGTCGGGTCGACGGTGCTCTCGCCGGACTTGTACACCATCACCATCTGCGGGAACGCGATGACCATCGCCACCATGATGATCTGGATGATCACGAACGGGACTGCGCCCCAGTAGATCTGCCCGGTCGTGACCTTCGGTGTGAGCTTTCCTGTGATCTTGTCGAGGTAGTCCTTGGTCGGCGCGACGCTGCGCAGGTAGAACAGCGCGAAACCAAACGGCGGGTGCATGAACGACGTCTGCATGTTGACGCCGAGCAGCACGCCGAACCAGATCAAGTCGATGCCGAGCTTGGCCGCGACCGGGCCCACCAGCGGAATGATGATGAACGAGAGCTCGAAGAAATCCAGGAAGAACGCGAGGAAGAAGATGAGGATGTTGACGACGACCAGGAACCCGAGCTGTCCGCCCGGCAGGTTGACGAGCAGGTGCTCGACCCAGACGGGACCGTCGACGCCGTAGAACGTCAGGCTGAAAACGCGCGCGCCGACCAGGATGAACACGACGAACGCGGTGAGCTTGGCCGTCGCGTCCATCGCCTGCTTGAGGAGCTTCCACGTCAGGCGGTTGCGCGCCAGCGCCATGATGAGCGCGCCGGTCGCGCCCATGGCGCCGCCTTCGGTCGGCGTGGCGACGCCCAGGAAGATCGTGCCCAGCACCAGGAAGATCAGCGCGAGCACCGGGATCAGCACGAACACGACGCGCTCGGCCAGCCGCGACAGGAGTTTGAGCTTGAGAAGCTTGCCGATCAGCGCGGAGAAGAATGCTACCGCCGTGCCGACCGACGTCGCGATGACGATCATCTCGTCCAGCGGAGCATCCGGCGGGAAATACCATTTGGCGAAACCGACGGCGGCGATGACGGACAGCACGAGCAGAACCAGCAGCGAGCGCGTGCCCGTGTCGCCGTTCGGCTCCTTCAGCGTCCGCGCTTCGACGGGCAGCGCGGGGGCCCACTTGGGCTTCACTGCGCAGACGCCCAGCGTGTACGCGGCGTACAGGCCGGCCAGGACGATGCCCGGGATGAAGGCGCCGGCATACATGTCGCCGACCGACTTGCCCAACTGGTCGGCCATGATGATCAGCACCAGCGATGGCGGAATGATCTGCGCCAGCGTGCCGGATGCCGCGATCACCCCGGAGGCGAACCGCCGGTCGTAGCCGTAGCGGAGCATGATCGGCAGCGAGATGAGGCCCATGGAGATGACCGAGGCCGCGACCACGCCTGTCGTGGCGGCCAGCAGCGCGCCCACGAAGATGACGGCATACGCCAGTCCTCCACGGACCGGTCCGAACAGTTGGCCGATGGTCTCGAGCAGGTCCTCCGCCATGCCGCTGCGCTCGAGGATCAATCCCATGAAAGTAAAGAATGGGATGGCCAGCAACGTATCGTTGGACATGACGCCCCAGATCCGCTCGGGCAGCGCCTGGAGGAACGTCGGATGAAACTGTCCCAATTGGATGCCGATCAACGCGAAAATGATGCCGACGGCGCCCAAGGCGAACGCGACCGGGTATCCAATCAGCAGCACGACGACCAGCGCTGCGAACATGAGCGGCGCCATGTTGGCGATCAGGAATTCGCTCATGCCGTCATCCCCGGAACGGCCGCCCCGCAACACGCGCTCATCGGTGAACCCCCACGTTTGCGGCCAAAGAAACTGCGGCCGCTGCACTGCCCCCAAAGGGGGCGGAACTCGCGCCTTGGGACGGCCCGGCGGCGCTCATGTGCTTTCTCCCCGCTGCCGCAGGATTTCCTCGGCCAGTTCTTCCTCGGCCGTCTTTTCGTGCTCCTTTTGCGCCGGATCGGAGATGAGGCCCTTGAGGAAGGCGACGCGCTTGATGAGTTCCGAGACGCCCTGGATGATCAAGAGGAAGAATCCGATCGGCACCAGCAGGCGCGCGGGCCAGATGATGAGGCCGCCCGTGTTGGACGACACTTCGTGGCGTTCCAGCGCCATGACGAACACGGGCCACGACAGCCACATGACGATGATCGACATCGGCATCAGAAAGAATAAGGTCCCCAGGATGTCGATCCATGCCTGCGCCTTGGGGGAAAGGCGCCCGGCGATGACGTCGATGCGCACGTGCCGGTTGTGCAGAAGCGTGTAGCCCGCGCAGAACAGAAAGATCGCCGAGAACAGGTACCACTGGATCTCGAGGAACGAATTGGAACTGACGTTGAAGGCTTTGCGCACGACCGCGTTGGCCGCGCTGATCAGGACCGCCACCAGGACCAGCCAGTAGGTCACCCGGCCGACGCGCTCATTGAGCCAGTCGATGGCACGGGACAAGGAAAGCAGTGCGTTCAAGCGTCCTCCCTATCGAACATTCGTCGATCCGGCGCGAGCGCCCATGCGGCCAAAGCGATGGTCGCCGGATTATAAGGTGATCGGAGCCGAATGCACGGCCCGCATTGGCACAAATGGGGGGTTTCCGGCCGGGCCGATGCTAAAATGACCGTTCCCCCGCCGCACACCTTCCCTTCTGCCATGTTCAGCCGATCCCGCACGCTTGCCGACGCCGATCCCGAGCTGTGGGACGCTATTGCGCACGAACACAAGCGCCAGGAAGAGCACATCGAGCTCATTGCATCCGAAAATTACGTGAGCTCGGCGGTCATGGCGGCACAGGGTTCGCAGCTTACGAACAAGTACGCCGAGGGCTACCCGGGCAAGCGCTATTACGGCGGCTGCGAGTTCGTGGACGTCGCGGAGCGCATCGCGATCGAGCGGGCGCTGAAGCTCTTTCACGCCGAAGCCGCCAACGTTCAGCCGCACTCGGGCGCGCAGGCGAACCAGGCGGTGTTCTTCGCAGCGCTGAAGCCGGGCGACACGATTCTCGGGATGAGCCTGCCGCATGGCGGTCACCTGACGCATGGCTCCCCGGTGAACATCTCCGGCAAATGGTTCAAGGTGATTCCCTACGGTCTCGACCCGGCCACCGAATTGATCGACTACGATGCCGCGCAGCGCCTCGCGGACGAGCACAAGCCCAGGCTGATCATCGCCGGCGCATCGGCCTACTCGCGGGTCATCGACTGGAAGCGCTTTCGCGAGATCGCCGATTCAGTGGGCGCGTTGCTGATGGTCGACATGGCGCACTACGCCGGGCTGGTCGCGGCGGGCCTCTACCCCAGCCCCGTCGGAATCGCCGATTTCGTCACGACGACGACGCACAAGACGCTGCGCGGCCCTCGAGGCGGCCTGATCCTGATGCGCGCCGAGCACGAGAAAGCCATCAATTCCGCCGTGTTCCCCGGGCTGCAGGGTGGACCGTTGATGCACGTGATCGCGGCCAAGGCAGTCGCATTGGGCGAGGCACTGCAGCGCGAGTTCAAGGTCTACCAGGAGCACGTCCTTGGCAACGCACGCGTGCTCGCGCGGGTCCTGCAGGATCGTGGAATGCGGATCGTCTCGGGCGGCACCGACTCGCATATGTTCTTGGTCGACCTCCGCGCGAAGAAGATCACCGGAAAGGACGCGGAATCCACACTCGGCCGCGCCCACATCACCGTGAACAAGAACGCCATTCCCAACGACCCGGAAAAGCCGTTCATCACTTCCGGCATCCGCCTGGGCAGCCCGGCCATCACCACGCGCGGATTCACCGAGATCGAGTGCGAGGAGCTGGGGCACCTCATCACCGACGTCCTCGAATCGCAGCACGACAGCGCGGCGATCGCGAAAGCGCGCAAGGATGTTGGCGCGCTCACGGCGCGCTTCCCCGTCTACCGCCCGTGAAGTGCCCGTTCTGCGGCAGCACCGATACGCAGGTCATCGATTCGCGCGTGTCCGAGCCCGGCGATTCGATCCGCCGCCGCCGCCGCTGCGTCGCGTGCCAGAAGCGGTTCACGACGTACGAAAATGTCGAGTTGCGTCTGCCGCAGGTCGTGAAGACCAACGGCAACCGGTCCGATTTCGACGCCGCGAAAATCCGCGTCGGCTTCCAGCGCGCGCTGCACAAGCGGCCGGTGCCCACCGACTATGTCGACGCAGCGATCGATCGCATCGTGCAGCAGGTGCTGTCGCTCGGCGAGCGCGAAATTCCGTCGCGGCAGATCGGCGAAATGGTGATGCAGGAACTTCACAAGCTCGACAAGGTCGGCTACATCCGCTTTGCGTCGGTGTATCGGTCGTTCCAGGACATCTCCGACTTCCGCGATGCGTTGAAAGAGGTCGAGGCACCGCCCGCCACCACGCGCCGCACCCGCAAGTAGCGTTTCATCATGCAGGAATTCACGGCGATAGACCGCGAATACATGGCGCGCGCGCTGGCGCTGGCGGCGCGCGGGCTCTATACGACCACGCCCAATCCGCGCGTCGGAAGCGTCGTCGTCAAGGACGGCGCGGTGATCGGCGAGGGATTTCACGTTCGCCCGGGCCTGCCGCATGCGGAAGTCAACGCGCTGGCCGATGCACGAGTGCGCGGCGCCGATCCGCGTGGCGCAACGATGTACGTCACCCTCGAGCCCTGCAACCGCCACGGCCGGACGCCGCCCTGCGTCGACGCCGTGATCGCCGCGGGCGTCTCGCGCGTCTTCGCGGCGATGCGCGACCCCAATCCCGACCAGGCGAACGGCGGCGAGCGGTTGCGCGCTGCGGGCATCGACGTCGTGTTCGGCCTCGAGGAAGTCGAAGCCCGCGAACAGAACATCGGCTTTGTCTCGCGCATGACGCGCGGGCGCCCCTGGGTGCGCGCCAAGCTCGCGGCGAGCCTCGATGGCCGGACGGCGCTCGCCAATGGGGAAAGCCAATGGATCACCGGCCCGGAAGCGCGCGCCGATGGCCACGCATGGCGTGCACGCGCCTGCGCGATCCTGACCGGCGTGGGTACCGTGATGCAGGACGATCCGCAGCTCACCGTGCGTTCGGTCGATACGCCGCGGCAACCGCTGCGCGTCGTCGTCGACCGTCACGGACAGATGTCGCCGTCGGCGAGGGTGTTGGACGGCGGCAACGCGCTGGTCGTGACTGCGGGCGAGCGCAACGCCGCGTGGCCGGCGGAGCTTCCCGTCCTCACGTTGCCCGACGCCGATGGCCGCGTCGACCTCCCGGCGTTGCTGCGGGCGCTGGCCGAGCGCGGCGTCAACGAATTGCACGTGGAAGCCGGCGCCAAGTTGACCGGTGCGCTGCACGATGCCGGCCTGATCGATGAATTTCTCCTGTATATCGCGCCCGCATTGATCGGCGATCCGGCGCGCGGCCTGGTCGAGCACGCGACGCCCTTGACGACACTCGCCGCGAAGACCGGCCTTGCATGGCACAGTATCGAGCGCATCGGCGGGGACTTGCGCGTAATTGCGAGGGTTCTTGGAGGACGGTCCTGATGTTCACCGGCATCGTGCAGGCCGTGGGGCGGATCGCCCATGTCGCGAAAGCGGCCGATGGCGTGCGGCTGGCCGTGGACCTTGGCGTGCAGGAAATCGCCGATGTCGCGATCGGCGACAGCGTCTGCGTGAACGGCTGCTGTCTTACCGTGGCCGCGATGCACGGAGCTTCGCTCGAATTCGACGTTTCGGCGGAAACGCTGCGCTGCACGACCGGGCTCGATCGCGTAGGCGACGTGAACATCGAGCTCGCGCTGCGGTTGGCCGACCGGCTGGGCGGCCACCTGACATCGGGCCATGTCGATGGCGTGGGCACCGTCACCCGCTTTGCCGCCATCGACGGCAGCTCACTGCTGGAAATCGAGGCCCCGGCCGAACTCTCGCGCTTCATCGCGGCCAAGGGATCGATCGCCGTCGACGGCGTGAGCCTCACCGTCAACGAAGTCTCGGGGGCGCGCTTTGCAGTCAACCTGATCCCGCATACACTGGCCGTGACGACGTTGAAGCGGCTCTCGCCCGGCGCCCGCGTCAATCTCGAGATCGACATCGTCGCGCGCTACGTGGCGCGCCTCGCGCAGTTTCCCGCCTGAAGCCGGCTGGAGGACCCATGGACCTGACCACGCTCGAACGGCTGCCGCTGTGGATCGGCGGCCGCGCCGTCGCCGCGCAGACGTTGCGCTACGGCGAAGTGACCAATCCCGCCACCGGCGAAGTCGTTCGCCATGTGCCGCTCTCCAACGCTGCCGACGTCGACGCCGCCGTGCGCGCCGCAGCAGCCGCCTTCCCGGAATGGCGCGCGCAGCCGCCGCTTCGCCGCGCCCGCATTCTGATGCGTTTTCGCGAGTTGATGGACGCGCACAAGAAGGACTTGGCGAAGATCATCACGCAGGAGCACGGCAAGACGCTTCCCGATGCCGAAGGCTCGATCACCCGCGGCATCGAGGTGATCGAATTCGCGACGGGCATTCCGCATCTCATGAAGGGCGAGTTCAGCGAAAACGTCGGGACGGACATCGACAGTTATTCGCTGCGCCAACCGCTCGGCGTGTGCGCGGGCATCACGCCGTTCAATTTCCCGGCGATGGTCCCGATGTGGATGTTTCCCATTGCCCTCGCGTGCGGCAACACGTTCGTCCTCAAACCCTCCGAGCGCGATCCGACGTTCTCGCTGCGGATGGCCGAGCTGCTGCGCGAAGCGGGTCTGCCCGACGGCGCGTTCAACGTCGTCCACGGCGACAGGGAAGCCGTCGATGCGTTACTTGTGCATCCCGGCATCGCGGCGATCTCGTTTGTCGGATCGACACCCATCGCCCGATACATCTACGAGACCGGCGCGCGCCACGGCAAGCGCGTCCAGGCGTTGGGCGGCGCCAAGAATCACGCGGTGGTGCTGCCGGACGCCGACATTGCCTTTGCGACCGAGGCGATCATCGGCGCGGGCTACGGCTCGGCGGGTGAGCGCTGCATGGCGATTTCGGCCGTCGTCGCGGTCGGCGAGGCCGGCGATCCGCTGGTCGCGCAACTCGCGGAGCGCGCGCGCCGCGTCACGGTCGGGCCGGGGGAAGCGCCGAATATCGAGATGGGGCCGGTTGTCACTCGCGCCGCCCGCGAGCGCATCGAAGGATTCATCGATCGCGGCGTGGCGGAAGGTGCGCGCCTGGTGGTCGACGGCCGCAAATGCGCAGTTCCCGGACATCCGGACGGCTTCTTCGTCGGTCCGACGCTCTTCGATCAGGTGACGCCGCAGATGGACATCTATCGCAACGAGATTTTCGGCCCCGTGCTGTCGGTGCTCCGGGCCGACTCGCTCACCGCCGCCATCGCGTTGGTCAATGCCAATCCTTACGCCAATGGCGCTGCGCTCTTCACGCGCTCGGGCCACGCCGCGCGGCGATTCCAGCAGGACGCCGAGGTGGGCATGGTGGGCGTCAACGTGCCGATTCCGGTGCCGATGGCGTTCTACTCGTTCGGCGGCTGGCGCCAGTCGCTCTTCGGCGATCTCAATGTCCACGGCACGGACGGCATGCGCTTTTACACGCGCGGCAAGACTCTTACGACGCGCTGGCCGGACGACGGCAGCGCGGCGCCCGGGTTTCATATGCCTCATTTGGGCTGAACCTCAGCTGGGCGGACTAAGCGTGCATCCGGGGACGCCGTTGGCTTGGCTGCGCTGAAGCGGAACTCGAGCGCGATCGGAAAGCGAACGGGCGCCGCGTTGATCTGCGCAGGAATGAAGCGGCCTTCGCGGACGGCCGCAACCACGGCATTGGCGAACTCCTCCGCGCCGTCGGCGATCTGGATTTCCTCGACGCTGCCCCGCGCATCGACTACGACCCACGCGATCACCGATCCCTCGCGTCCGGCCGCCATCGCTGCCGGCGGATAACGCGCGACGATGGTTTGCCGCAGCCCGACGGGCGAATCCAGTTCCATCGGGAAATCGCTCATCTGGCGCGTCTGCAACTCGCCGCTCAGCCGCCCCACGTCCTGCATCGGCTGTGCTTCGACCAGCACGCCGCCCTGTGTTCCACCGGTTGCCTGCGCCTGCGGTCTGGCCGCGTTGGCAATGGCTGCGGCGGGCGCCGGCGACGGAGGCAACGCATAGTCCGCGCCCGGTTCGAGCGGTGCCGGAACCACCAGCGCATCGACGCCGGTTGCGCTTTCGCTGGCTGGGACGAGTGTGGCCTCGATCAGGGTGCCGGGCTCATCCTCCATGCGCGTCGCGTTGCCATGACGCGCCAGAGGCATCGCGACGAGGATCGAATGCACGGCCATCGAGACGAGCGCGGCCCAGAAGAGCGGCGACGAGCGGACGCTGCGCGGGATCAGCGTTGGCTGCGTTCGCGTTTCAGGTTGCGCCACGAGGATGCGCGTCCGCCGACAGGTCGTGAAATCCGGCCGCGCCTTGATCGTGGCGCCGGTTGAAAGACCGCCGGCCGGCCCGTAGACGAGCCAGCCGGCGGTGCGACAGTTGCGCGGGAATTGACCGAGGCGTTGGTGCTCATTCCCCTGTCAACAACCGCCACGACCAGCGAAGGCCCGGACCCGTGATGGGATTCACGAAGCTGACCGCTGACGTTCCCGGGACTTCACCGGAAATAAGGCCACCGAGGCTGCAGCAAGTGGGACTGCCACCGCCACTGGCAGGGTTCAGAATTCCCAAGGGAGCCGCGAGGCCGACGATGCCGCTCGCGAAGGCGATATAGGGCTGCACCGTGCCGCCCGAGTTCTGAATCAACGACTTGCCCGTCGTGTAATCGCGCGCAAAAAGGAAGGCCGGCAGCGAAATTACACACGGATCGGACTGAATCATCGTCCCCACGTAGACCGCGATGTTCACGTTGGCCTGCGGGTCGACGACGATGCGCTCCGCGCCCCTGCCACTCGGGTTGGTGACCGGATCGTAGACATCGGCCGGGTTGTTGGGCAGATCCTGAAACCAGCCGTTGGGTGCCCCGCCCGCGATCGCGCTCACCTCGTCGGCATTGATCGGGTCCATCTTGCCCGGGCCTATGCGCGGCTGGATCCCGTTCGGCAATTTTATCGGATCGATTTTCGCCAGCGAGCCGTCGCGGATCGCATAGAACGTCTGCTGCTGCGGTACCGCGGGCGTGGTCAGGTCGCTTGGATCGAGCAGGCGGCCCGTGCCGAAGAAGACGTAGCGATCGATGCCGTTGTTCAAGTCGATCTCGATCTGCGGCGCGGTCGTGATCGGCTGCGGATTCCCGCCCGGGTCCGTCAGTTGCGCAAACAACTCCGCCGGGGCTGTCTTGTAGGAGTCCACCGCCGATACGTCGATTCGCCAGACGTTGCCCAACAGGTCGCCGCCATAGATCTGCTCGACGGTCTGGTTGGTCTGGTCCTTGACGAATCCATGAAGCTGCGCGAGGCCGCTGGGATTGGCGCCCGTGCCCGCGGACGTGGTGATCGTCGACAGCAGCGTGCCGGTCTTTGCGTCGAGGAAGTACACCTGTCCCTTGCCGCTCAGGTTGTTGTAGCCGCCGGTGACGATGACCACCCACCGGCCGAACGGGTAGAGCTTATCGCGGACCTTCACGATCACCGGACGGCCGTACGAATATCCCGGCGAAATTCCGGTATTCATCGCGGCACCGAACGCGACGTCCGAGTCGGGATTGTTCCACTCCCAAAGCACCTTGGTGACCGCGGTCGCCTCGTCGGGTACCGCGACATCGGTCAAGTCGAGGGCGTAGAAACCGTTGCCGCCTTTACCCAGGCCGCCCACAACGATCGTGTGCCAGTTGCCGCCGCCGTTGCTGAAATCGATATCCGCGGCGCGGGGTGACGCGTCGACATACATGTGGTGGTGATAGATCGGCGCACCGGCGTCCTGGTAGGTGAGCGCCTGCAGGGCCGTCACGTCCTCGGTCAGCACCGAGCCGGCGACGCCGCGGAACAGCGATCTCGGAATGAAGGCGAAGAGTTCGGTGCCGCCACCGGCGGCGACAGCCACCGCAGGTGGTCCGGCGCTGGGCATCGGCCCCGCGTCGAACACATGGACCATGCCGTCATTGGCCGGGGCCACCACGACCGTCGGACGCGCCGCCTGCGCCGCAACGTACGCGCTATAACCCGGATCGGTGGCGTCTTTGTAGCCTCGCTTCGGCGGGGTAATGATCAGTGGCTGCGCGTTGCTAAGGTCGCCGAGCGGGCCGCTGCGCTTGCGGAACTGACCGGGCTTGGTCCCTTCGATGATCCTTGCCCCGCCGTTAAACGTGCTTCCACCGCGCAGATAGGAAATCATCGCCTTCTGCTTCACTGGATCGGGCGACAGCGAAAGAAGCTGTGCGGCCGTGAGCTTGGTGTCGATGAACGGAACCCCCGGCCCGCTGGCGGCGGTCAGCGTGACGACGCGACGATATTTGTCCATCATCCACGGCTCGGTCTGGCCAGTCAGCACAGGGTCGATCTGATTGGCCAGCGTGGTGCTGGCCGCCCACCACGTCTTGACTTCCGCCAGCGTGATCGGATCGATCTCGATCTTCAGCAGATCGCCTGCCCAGCCCGGCTCGATCTTCGGCTCGAAGATGACATTGTTGTTCTGGTCGAGCACCTGCCCGTTGAACGCGACGCCGGCGCGCGCCTTTTCGTTGTTCGTGATGCCGTTCAGGATGCCTGCCAGTCCGTACTCGACCTCGATCGGCGATTTCGCGTAGACGAACGTGCCGCGCGAGTTGACGGTGGCGTGCCAGAGGTCGTCGACGCCCGCCGCGCCCTTGTCTGCAACCGGAAAGGTCGGCGAATTGGGGTTGGTGAGATCGGGCCAGCTCAGCGCTCCGGACTTGATGAGCGGCACCGTGCCGGTCGGCGTGCTGTTGTTGTTCGACGCGTCGAGGATGCCTTCCGAGCCGAACGAGATCGCCGAGAAGCTGACGTGCTGCCACCACGCGACGTCCAGCGTGTAGTTGAGGTCGTTCGCAGTGGGCAGCCCTAAGTCGGACGATTTGCTCGGCCAGGCCGGGACGTCGTTCTTCAGGGCAGGGCGAAGGTCATTCGCCCAATAGTAGGTCGCGATGTCGGACAGCGTGTCGGGGACCGCTTTCGTCTGCTGGACGAACGGCGTCGGCCACGGCTTGCCCACATTGGCGATCAGGTTCGGCAACATGTTTTCGGTGGGAATCGTCGGCGGGAACGTGGCAGGCTCAAGCGCATCCTGCTCGCCGACCACAACCGGCAGCGTGGGCTGGTTGGTGAAGCCGTCCGTGATCAGGATGTGGAAGTTGCTCTGGCAGCTCAGTGTGATCGGATCCTTGGCGGATGCCGGCAGCGGATTCACCGTTGCGGGCAATCCCCCTGCGCCACCGGTTTTGAAAAGGTTGCCGACGCGCAGCAGCGCGTTCATCGTGTACGTGCTGAAGTTCGTGACGTTGATGCCGAAGAGCGCGTTGTACCAGTCGCTGCGATGCGTCGGGCTGATCGGGCTCAACGGGTTGTCTTCGAAATCATCGACGTCGACCCACTTGACCGCGGTCGGACTCGAAGTGCCGAGGTCGTGGAAGCCCACGCGGTAAGTCTTGTCGAGGAACGAGAACGCGATCGCGGAAGTCGTCTTGGCCGCGAGGATCCGCGTGCGGTAATACGCGTACCAGTTGGCGTAGTTGATCGACTCTTCAGCCCACGTGCGCACGCCGGCGACGCCCGTGACGGCGTCGACATAGGGATAAGCGCGGCCGGCGACGAGGTCGGTGCGATGGAACTGCCCGTACTTGACGTATTTGTGCGTCGCGAAGTCGTTCTTGCTCTGGCAGGTGCTCGCGCCGAACCCGTTCCACTTGTCATTCGCAATCGAGTTTGGCGTCGTGCAGAAATCGACCGAATCGGCGACATAATAGTGGCGCGGGATGGCGATGTCGGTCGGAATATTCGCCGGGCAACCGCTCGAAATCGGCGTGATGAATAGCCCCGTCGGGTACGTACCGGGAAATGCTCCCGCGCCATAGTCGAAATTGTTGTGCCGGCAGACGGCGCCCGTGCCGCCGTTGACGAGATTGGAATCCTGCAGCAGCGTTGTCCCGGCGACGACATTGCCGGGGATGGCGGGGTCGAACAATATGTCGTTGCAGGCGCCGGCGTTAAGGCTGCACTTCTGCGTCACCACGCCTTTGCTGCAGTTGGCGTTGGTGGGGGTCGGCGTATAGGGTCCGCACGCCGGGAGCGTGCAGCCCGCACCCACGCAATTGCACGCGGTGCCCGTGCCGCCGCTTCCCGGCGGGCCGCCATTGGCCGTGAGATGGCAGGCGCCATTGCTCTGGGGGGTCGTCACGAGGCAGGGGGTTGTCTTGATGCAGACGAGGCACGCAGTTTCGGGGGTGGTGACGCAGCCACCGAGGTCGTAGGCGGGATCGAGGTTGCACGACGCAAATCCATTGGCCGTGGGACTCGGCTGACCCGAACCCGCCGGTTTGCCCAACTCCGTATACACGCTTCCAAACAAGGTGCAGGTCGACCCGATGCTTTGCAGATAACAGGTCTGCGGCTGCGAAGCCGGAGGCGTATAGACGCCGCCCTTGGTGCATGTCCATGCGCCGTTGCACGTTTGCGGCCACGCGGCGTTCGTCTTGTCGCACCAGATCTGCCGGGTGGCGACCTGGCGCCAGAAGTAGGCGGCGGTGTTCGCGGTTCCCACAGCGCCTGCCGCGACGCCGACCTTGGGCCACGGGTAGTTGTAGTCGTCGATGATCGCCGTCGCGCCGTTGGCCTGCGGGTCGTACTTCGTGCCGTTGATGCGGCAATGGCCGCCGGCGCTGCCGATGTATTCGCCGGCTGCATCGCCGACTTCGCCGATGACGGGGGGATTGCTGATAATGGGCCAGTCGGAATTGCAGTAAAGAGGAACCCTCACTGCCGCCAACGGCGTCAGCGCCGGAATCAGGACGACCGTAGACGCGGGTGAGTTGTACGGGTCGGTCTGCACCTTCGTCATGTCGATCTGATTCCCGTTTCCGTCGGTGATCGTGCCGATGTTGTACGTCAGTGGCAGGCCATTGGCCTTGAGTGGCGGCGTGTACGTCACGCCGGGGTTGTAGGCGAGGTGGTTGAAGCCGCCCGTGTAGAAAGGCGGATAGTTGAACGGCGACATGAAACTGGCGCCGCCCGCGCCGCACGCCCCCAGCGAGACGTTGTTACCGCCGTTCGTCGCGTAGAAGGGTTTCCCCACCGCACTGACCGACGGGTAAAGCCGACAGAATGCCGGATATGAACTCGTGGCCTGAGTCACGAAGTCGGGGATGAAGTTGCTCAGCATGCTGCCCGAATCGTCGACCGTGTAGACGATGTTCGGCTTGGCCGCGACCTTGGCGGCGATTGGCACGTCGCCCAATGGTGTGAGCGCCGCATAAGCCGTTGGCGTCAACTGGCCCAAGACGAACGTCCAGGTCAGGACGGCGGCCAGCATTCGAGTCGCGGCGGGTCGGGTCGGGTTCGGGTTTCGCATGGTTGCTCCCTGCTGCTTTATTATCGGTTCAGCGCACGAACGCCTGTGCGTGCGATACGGTGTTGGCATTGGGCAGATCGACGCGAACGGTTACGCGGAAATTCGGGATCGGCGGCAACGGGATGCCTGAACCGGACTTGTTGTCGGTGCCCGCCGAGGAGACCTTGGGCGGCAGCGTGTCGCAGGCGCCGATCGTCGGAGCGCCTCCGACACTGCAGACGCGCTCGATCACCGATCGCACTTCCATCAATGTCTTGGGATCGACCACCGCGGCCGGCAGGCCCGCTCCGCTGTACGCCGAACTCATCGTCGCGTAATCGCCAGCCAGCACGGCCGGTACGCCGTTCGGCTTTTCCCCTGGCTGCAGTGACGCGAAATAGGCATTCGCCGGATCGTTCGCAGTCTGGACGATCGTCTTCGCCTTGAATATCTTGCTGATGGCCACTTCGATGGCCTGATTGATCGGGCCGATCGAACCTTGCCGGAACGCAATATTCGTGGCGACCGAACTCGTGGTGCCCACGGAGCGAACCAGCGCGATGCCGGCAAGGCTCAGGATCACCATGGCGATCAAGGCGACGAACAGCGCGACACCTTGTTGATGGCGGCGCGCGGAAAGGGAGGGCAGGCGAGTTTTCATGGCGGCATCGTTGCGAGAAAGATGGCGTTGCGAAGAGGGACGACGGTTTCGTAGGTGCGATACCGCCAGTAGTCGCAGATGACGTTCGGTGCACAGTTCGCAGCTCCGCCGGCGCCGCCCATGGGCACCTGGACGCGGCTCTGGCAGGCGGCGGCGGTATTGGTCGAACAGTTGAACAGGTAAACCTTCGGCCGCGTGGTCGACACAAGCGCCTTGGCCTCGTCCTTGAGGGTGGGATTGGTCGGGTCCGTCAGGATCCGCAGGTCGGGCTCGTCGCTGCGCACGACGACGCCGATCCGCACTGCGAGAATGCGATTGAGATCGGCCACGTTGAATGTACGCACGCCGGCCGCGCCGCCAGCGCTGTAGTCCTTGCCATCTGTGCACACGTTCGTGTTGTCAGCGGGCGTCCAGCAATCGATGACGCCGTCGGCATTCGTGTCGATGCCGTATTGCGCCTTCATCAGCACGACGTTCTGCGCGATCGGAACGACTACGAGAGGATTGGGGGGAACGACCAGAAGGTCGGTCGTCCGCAGCACGCCGTTGACGGCATCGACGTCATATTGAATGCGCGTCGCCAGCCCGCTCGGACCCAGATTGAGAAACCGGGCGGGCAGGGCGACGTTATACGAAACCGTCGTGGCGGTTGCGGCGTCCTGGGTCAATGTCACCTTGCCGGTCGCGGGAATCGTCGGATCCGGAACTGCATTGGTGACGCGTATGACCTTGCACGTGCCGGTGCCATCGTTGGTCATGACGATCGCCCAATACGGCGCGGCGGCCGTCGGGACCGGCACGGTAAACCCGTTCGGGCTCTGGATGGTGATCGGCTGGCCCGCGGCGGCTGTCGCCTGAAAGTCGACCGGCCACATGACGTGGGGAGCCGCGGTACTCAGCGAAATGAAGCTGTCCGAGATCCCCATGCCGCCGCCGTCGGTGATGAGGAGGGGAATCGGTCGGACCGCGGCGTCGAGTTGGGTTACGGGCATGGTCCGGACATTCTGCCCGGCGTCGTTCTGGATGCATGCGATGAGGTCGGGCCCATTGGTCGAAACCGTCGACATCGTGATGCCGGCGCCGCCGTTGGCGATGTCGCGGCTCGAAACGAATTGGGTTAGCAGACCGGTGATCTGGGCGTCCGAGGCGCCGGCCGTCGCGCGCTTGTACCCTTCGGCCACCGACAGAATGTTGTACACGACCAGGATGACGATCATCCCGATCAGGATGCCGATCATCGTTTCGACCAGGCCAACGCCGCGCTGGCGGGAGCGCACCGGGGCCGAATGCATGGAGGCCTTCATGGCGCGTTCGTCCCGATCGTGGCGTTCAGGTCGTATTCGCGTGGCGTCGGATCGTTCACGTCGCCCGGATGCTTCCACTGAATCGTGATCAGCACGTTGGAGCTGGTGGCGGTCGGTCCGGCCGTGACGGTGACGACCGGCGCCAGCGAATTGGGCAAACGCTGGGCGACCAGCGCCGCGAACTCGGTGTACCCCGGGCCGGCGCTGCCGCTGTCGAAAGTCGCCACAAGAGTTTTGGGGTCGGCAGTCCACATCTGGCCGAGAAGCGAATTGGCGAGCAGTGCCGCCTCGCCGCGAAACTTGGCATCGTCGACGTTCTGCACCGAGCGCGCGTACAGGCCGACGGTGCCGAGGATGCCCAGTGACACGATCAATATGGCAATGAGCGCCTCGAGCATGAAGCTTCCGCGCTGCGGTGAGGGACGTGCTGACGTGCGCTGGAAGGCGATCATTACGGGCACGCTTTCGGGTCCGCGGGGTTGGCAAACAGCGGATCGCAAATCTTCACGCCGGTCCGGCCGTTGCCGACGATGATGCGCAATGGCCGCGTACCCGCGACCGCCGGCTCCGTGACGTCGATCTGCACGAGGTTCGTGGCGTTCGGGAGGACTTGTCCCAATGCGCTGAAGGCGACCGTGGTCGCGCCCAATCCGCCCGCGTCCACGCCGACGACCGTTGCATTCCTCGATCCTTCCTGGAACGTTGCCCTCGTGAGCGTCGCGTTGGGCGGGTCGGCCATCTGCACGGCCCAGCCGCCCCCTGCAAGCACGAACTGGACGTTCAGGTTCCGGGCGATCGCGTCGGCCTGGGCCTCGCGCAATCCATTGGCGATCGATTCCGCGCCGTTGAGAATCTCGGCGTCCGCCACCCAGCGGACGTAACCGGGCATGGCCATCAGGAGCAGCAGAAGACCGATCGCCATCGCGACCAGAAGCTCGACAAGCGTGAATCCGCGGCGCAACCGGGAGCTCATCAGCAAGTGCCGTCCTTGCGCAATGCCCAGCAAGCGCCGTTCCCGACCCAGCCGGCGGGGCCGGCCGAGGATTTGGCATTGGTCTGGTCCACGATGTAGACGAATGCGGCCGGCATTCCGCGGGCGGGAATGCCGGTCGCGACAATCGTGTAGGTCGTCGCCGTGGGCGCCGGAGGGCCGCACGTGATCGTGAAATAGTCGGATGCGGAAACGGCAGGGTTGGCCACTCCGCAGGCCGCGCCATTGAGGTAGGTGCGGTTGTCCATGAAGTACTTGTCCATCTTCGACTTGAAATCGCCCAACTTGGTGGTCCCGTCGATGATTTTGCTGCGCGTGACGTAGTCGAAATACGACGGCAACGCAATGGCCGCCAGGATTCCGACGATCGCGACCGTGATCAGCAATTCGATCATCGTGAAGCCGCTCGAATTTTGGTTACGACATCTGCACGCGAAAGCCATGGCAAAACTCCTTTTGGGACGAATGGATGCTAAGTGCTTGACTTGACGATCGCAACGCTGCCTGACCAATGGTGCGCGGGCCGGAATGGACGGTTGCGGCCATCCATTCGCATGCCGGACGTTCAGGGGCAGATCGCTCCGGACTTGGCGATTCGCGCTCGGCCGCCGGAGGAAAGGACGACGTTCATCGCGGCCTGGCCGCGGACACAGACGGTCAACGTGCCGATCTGCAGCGCGCCGTTCAACATCCGCGCGTGACCGTAACTTGTATAGGACACATAGTCGGCCACCGGACGGTTCGCCGAAACGGTGACGCCCGGGGCGAGCGGCTCCCTCGCGCGGATGAGGTCGCTTGCGGATTCGAGCTGGCCGCTCCCGTCCGCATCGACATGCATGATCCACCCGCCGTGCCACAGCGAGCCTGGCGTGCATTGCAAGCCGGTCGACGACTTGCAAAGATTCACGCGCACGCCGCGCTTGATGGCCTCGGCGCGCGCCCAGTTCATGCTTGCCGCGAGGTGCTGGGCCTCCTGCGTCACCAGGATGGACGCAATCCAGTCCTCGTAGGCGGGAAGCGCCAGCCGCAACAAGAGCGCCGCCAGCGCAAGGGCCGCCAGCAGTTCGATGAGCGCCAGGCCTGAGCGCGCCGGGCGCGCGGTGGGGGTGAGGGACCGCATCGATAGCCGCCTCAAGGAGGTCGTGGTGACCAGGGCCATCCTACGAAGGCCAAGCTTCGTCGCCCTATGCGTCGCAGGGCCTAGGCCAAACAGCCGATCGACAAGCGTGCCCGGCGCTTGACGGCTTATATTTCAGTTCTATACTATTTAGGCATAAGAGAAGATAAAAGAACCCCGGCCGATATGCGCCGGACTCCAACCGAAAGTTCCTCGACATGCGCGTGCTTTGCCTAGGTGGTGGTCCGGCAGGCCTCTATCTCGCGTTGCTGCTGAAAAAGGCCGATGCGCGCCACGTCGTCCGCGTGGTCGAGCGCAACCGGCCCTACGACACGTTCGGGTGGGGTGTCGTGTTCTCCGATCAGACGCTCGGCAACCTTGCCGCAGCCGACGCGGAAACCGCGCGCGAGATCGCCGATTCGTTCAACCACTGGGACGACATCGACGTCCACTTCAAGGGGCGCACGATCACGAGCGGGGGCCACGGGTTCTGCGGCATCGGCCGCAAGCGCCTGCTCAATATCCTGCAGGCGCGCTGCGAGGCGCTGGGCGTCGAGCTTGTATTCGAGACCGACGTCGCGGACGACGTCGCCGCGGCACGCGAGTTCGACGCGGACGTGGTGATCGCCGCCGACGGCCTCAACAGCCGGATTCGCACGCGCTATGCCGAAACATTCGCCCCCGATGTCGACGTGCGTCGCTGCCGCTTTGTCTGGCTCGGCACGAAGAAAAAATTTCCCGCATTCACGTTCGCGTTCGTCGACACGCCGCACGGCTGGTTCCAGGCGCACGCCTACCAATACGACGGCGACACGTCGACGTTCATCGTCGAGACGCCCGAGGAAACGTGGCGCGCGTCGGGATTGGAAACGATGTCGCAGCAGGAGGGCATCGCGTTCTGCGAGCGTCTGTTCGCGCCGTATCTCGATGGCCACCCGCTGATGAGCAACGCGTCGCACTTGCGCGGGTCCGCCATCTGGATCCAGTTTCCGCGCGTCGTCTGCCGCAAATGGGTGCATTGGAACGTGCAAGACAGCAAGCGCGTTCCGGTCATCCTCGTCGGGGACGCCGCGCACACCGCCCACTTTTCCGTGGGCTCCGGCACCAAGCTCGCGCTGGAAGACGCCATCGCGCTCGCACGCGCGTTGTCCGAGGCCGGGGACCTTCCCGCGGCATTGGCGGCCTCATTGGCCAACTACGAGGCCGACCGCGCGGTCGAAGTGCTAAAGATCCAGAATGCCGCGCGCAACTCGACCGAGTGGTTCGAGAATGTCGAGCGCTATGCGCCGTTCGAGGCCGAGCAGTTCGCCTACAGCCTGTTGACGCGCAGCCAGCGCATTTCGCACGAGAACCTGCGCCTGCGCGATCGCGATTTCGTTGCGGGGATGGAAGCGTGGTATGCCGGTCGTGCCGGAAACGATGCCAAGGCCGTTCCGCCGATGTTCACTCCCTTCAAGTTGCGGGGAGTGACGCTACGCAACCGCGTCGTCGTGTCGCCGATGGCGCAGTACTCGTGCCGCAACGGCACGCCCGACGATTATTACCTCGTCCATCTCGGCAGCCGCGCGCACGGCGGCGCGGGTCTCGTGTTCACCGAGATGGTCTGCGTCGCGCCCGATGCGCGTATCTCGCCCGGCTGCGCGGGGATGTACTCGCCCGAACATGCGGCGGCGTGGCGGCGCATCGTCGACTATGTCCACACGCGGACCGGCGCGAAAATCGCGCTGCAACTGGGCCACGCGGGGCCGAAAGGCTCGACGCAACTGGGCTGGGAGGCAAGCGACGAGCCCCTCCGCGAAGGCAACTGGCCGTTGATTGCGCCGTCGGCGATTGCCTACGGACCGACGAACCAGGTGCCGCGCGCGATGACGCGGGCCGACATGGATCGTGTCACCGAAGAGTTCATCCGCGCGACGCGCATGGGCCAGGAAGCGGGCTTCGACTGGCTCGAATTGCATTGCGCGCACGGCTATCTGTTGTCGGCGTTCATTTGTCCGCTGACCAATCGGCGCGACGACGAATACGGCGGGTCACTCGAGAATCGCTGCCGCTTTCCGCTCGAAGTATTCCGCGCCATGCGCGCGGTGTGGCCCGCGGACCGGCCGATGTCGGTGCGGCTCTCCGCGCACGACTGGGCGGAAGGCGGCAACACGGCCAACGACGCCGTAGCGATCGCGAAGCTGTTCAAGGCGGCCGGCGCGGATCTCATCGACGTGTCGTCGGGGCAGACCACGCGCCAGGCCCGGCCGGTTTACGGCCGCATGTACCAGACGCCTTTCGCCGATCGCATTCGCAACGAGACCGGCATTGCGACGATGGCCGTCGGCGCAATCTTCGAGCCCGACCACGTCAACAGCATCCTGATGGCCGGGCGCGCCGACCTGTGCGCGCTCGCGCGGCCGCATCTCGCGGACCCGTACTGGACGCTGCACGCCGCGGCGGCGCTCGGCTATCACGACGTCGAGTGGCCCGTGCAATATTTGACGGGCCGAGATCAACTGGAGCGCAACCTGGCGCGCGCCGCGCAAATGGCGGCGGATGTCCCGGAGGCCAATGGATAAGACCGCGCCGATGGCGAGCCCGCCCGACCCGGAAACGCGCCTTCACGACGCGCACCACGAGTCGCTGCGGCTGTGGCTTCGCCTCCTCACGTGCACGCTGACGATCGAGCGCGACGTGCGCGCGCGCCTGCGCGAGCGATTCGCGATGACGCTGGCGCGATTCGACCTGATGGCGCAACTCGAGCGCAATCCCGAAGGGCTCAAGATGGGTGAACTTTCGCGCCGGTTGATGGTGACGAGCGGCAACGTGACGGGCCTTACCGACCAGCTCGTCGACGAAGGATTGGTCGAGCGCACGCCGATTCCCGCCGACCGCCGCGCCTTTCGCGTGCGCCTGACGGGGAAGGGCAAGCGCGCGTTCGATGTCATGGCCGCCGAACACGAAGGCTGGGTCATCGAGATGTTCTCGGGCCTTTCCGACCGCGAGCGCGATCGCCTGCACGCGCTGCTCGGTCGCCTCAAGGTCACCATGCACACATCGGAGCGCGCGAAGGCACGAACATGAGCATGAACGATCATCTGCGGCCGTTTGCCGGGTACAGGGCGAAGAACTTCCGGTGGGACATCGACGGCGACGGCAAAGTGGCGACCATTACGCTCAACCGTCCGGAACGCCGGAATCCGCTGACCCTGGATTCCTACGCCGAATTGCGCGATCTGTTTCGCGGTCTCGTGTACGCGAGCGACGTGAAATGCGTCGTGATGACCGGCGCCGGCGGCCATTTCAGCTCGGGCGGCGACGTGCACGAAATCATCGGGCCGCTGACCAAAATGGCGGCGCCGGAGTTGCTGTCATTCACGCGGATGACCGGCGACCTGGTGCTCGCGATGCGGCGCTGCCCGCAGCCCATTGTCGCGGCAGTCGACGGCACGTGCGCGGGCGCCGGCGCGATGGTGGCGCTCGCCTCGGACATCCGCTTTGGAACGTCCGCCGCGAAGACCGCGTTTCTTTTCGTGCGCGTCGGATTGGCCGGCTGCGACATGGGCGCGTGCACGCTGCTGCCGCGCACCATCGGCCAGGGACGCGCGTCGGAGCTCCTCTACACCGGCCGCGTCATGACGGCCGACGAGGGCCTCGCCTGGGGATTTTTCAATCGCCTTGTGCCTGCGGAGTCCCTGCTCGGCGAGGCGCAAGCCTTTGCCCGAGCGCTGGCCGACGGGCCGACATTTGCGCACGCGATGACGAAAAAACTGCTGCATCAGGAGTGGGCGATGGACCTCGATGCAGCGATCGAAGCCGAAGCGCAGGCGCAAGCGCTGTGCATGCAGACGAAAGACTTCCACCGCGCGTTCGAGGCTTTCGCCGCGAAGAAGACGCCGAAGTTCGAGGGAAACTAAAGGGCAATTGGCATGGAGCGCGCGCATCTCGACTGGCCGTTCTTCGCGGACGAACATCGCGCATTGGCGACGGGTCTCGACGCGTGGTGTGCGGGGTTGCCGAAGATTGCGGGTTCTTCGGGCGGCGGCGGTATCGACGCCACATGCCGGCGGCTGGTGCGCGCGTTGGGCGAGGGCGGATGGCTTCGCTATTGTGTCGTGGCCGATCACGGTGGCGCGTTGCCGGCGCTCGATTCGCGTGCGCTCTGTGTGGCGCGCGAAACGCTCGCTTACCACGATGGCCTGGCCGATTTCGCGTTCGCGATGCAGGGCCTGGGCAGCGGTGCGATCACGCTCGCCGGCAGCGCGGCGCAGCAGGATCGCTGGCTGCCTGCGGTGGCGCGCGGCGACGCGATTGCCGCCTTTGCGCTATCGGAGCCCGACGCCGGGTCCGATGTCGCGGCACTCAGCACAAGTGCACGGCGCGACGGTGACGCGTGGGTCCTCGACGGGTGCAAGACGTGGATTTCCAACGGCGGCATCGCCGACTTCTACTGTGTCTTCGCACGCACGGGGGACGCAGCCGGCACGCGAGGCATTTCCGCCTTCGTCGTTCCCGCCGAAACACCGGGCTTGCGCGTCGCCGAACGCATCGACGTCATCGCTCCGCACCCGCTGGCACGAATCGAGTTCAGCGGGTGTCGGTTGCCTCCCGATGCGCTGCTGGGCGGCGAGGGCGAAGGCTTCAAGCTCGCGATGCGCACGCTCGACATCTTTCGCGCGTCGGTCGCGGCCGCGGCCGTCGGCTTCGCCCGCCGCGCGCTGGACGAGGCCGTGAGCCACGCGCGCTCGCGCAAGATGTTCGGGGCGACGCTCGCCGACCTGCAGCTGACGCAAGCAAAACTGGGCGACATGGCGGTCGAGATCGATGCCGCGGCGCTCCTCACCTATCGCGCCGCGTGGCTGCGCGACGTGCGCAATGCAAGGGCCACGAAAGAAGCGGCGATGGCCAAGCTTGCCGCGACCGAATCGGCGCAGCGCGTCATTGACGCGGCCGTGCAGCTGCATGGCGGGTTGGGCGTCACACAAGGACACATCGTCGAGCATCTCTATCGCGACATCCGCGCGCTGCGCATCTACGAAGGTGCGACCGAGGTGCAGCAGCTGATCGTCGGCCGCGAAATACTGAAGGACACCCGCGCGTGAGCTACACGGCGCACGTCGACACGTTCGCGCGCGACCACCTGCCGCCGCGCGACCAGTGGCCCGATCTCATCTTCGAGCTGCCCGAGTTGCGCTATCCGGAGCGCCTCAATTGCGCCGTGGAACTGCTCGATCGTGCGGTCGAACGCGGCTGGGGCGAGCGCGCGGCGATCCTTGCGCCGGATGGCCTTCGCTGGAGCTACGCGGAACTCACCGCCCGCGCCAACCAGATTGCGCGCGTGCTCGTCGAGGACTTGAAGCTCGTTCCCGGCAATCGCGTTCTGCTGCGGGGACCGAACAGTCCGATGATGGCGGCGTGCTGGTTTGCCGTCATGAAGGTCGGCGGCGTGGCCGTGGCGACGATGCCGCTGCTGCGCGCGAAGGAACTGACCGACATCATCACCAAGGCGGAAGTGAGCCACGCGTTGTGCGACGCGCGTCTTGCCGACGAGCTCGGCGCCGCGCGCGCGGCCTGTCCGACACTCTCGTCGGCCGCCTATTTCCAGACCACGGCGCCTGATGGTGTCGAGGCGCGCGCCGCGTTGAAGCCACCCACCTTTGCGAATGTCGCGACCGCCGCCGAGGATACCGCGCTCATCGCCTTCACGTCGGGCACGACCGGCAAGCCCAAAGGCACGATGCATTTCCACCGCGACGTATTGGCCAGTTGCGACTGCTGGCCGCGGTCCACGCTCCGCGCAACGGCTGACGACATCTTTACCGGAAGCCCGCCGCTCGCTTTCACGTTCGGTCTGGGCGGCCTGCTGCTCTTTCCGCTGCGCGTGGGTGCCTCGACGCTGTTGCTCGAAAAGGCGTCGCCGGAGGGGCTGCTCCAGGCAATCGCAGAGCATCGCGCGACGATCCTCTTCACCGCGCCGACGTCCTATCGCGCGATGGCGGCGCTCGCACCGAAATTCGACTTGAGGAGCTTGCGCAAATGCGTGTCGGCCGGTGAAGCGCTTCCCGCCGCGACGCGAGCGTTGTGGAAAGACGCCACCGGCATCGAGATGATCGACGGCATTGGCGCCACCGAAATGCTGCACATTTTCATTTCGCACGACGAGGCGCACGCAAAACCGGGTGCGACGGGCAAGCCGGTCGCCGGATACCAGGCGTGCGTGATGGACGACAGCGGCCAGCCGCTGCCCCCGGGCAAGATCGGCCGCCTCGCGGTGAAAGGCCCGACCGGCTGCCGCTATCTCGCCGACGATCGCCAGCGCCAATACGTGCGCGACGGCTGGAACCTGACCGGAGACGCCTATCTCGTCGACGCCGACGGATGGTTCGTCTACCAGGCGCGCACCGACGACATGATCGTCAGCGCGGGCTACAACATCGCGGGCCCGGAAGTGGAAGGCGCGCTGCTCGCGCATCCGGCCGTCGCCGAATGCGGCGTGATCGGCGTCGCCGATGACGAGCGAGGGCAGATCGTCAAGGCGTTTGTCGTGCTGAAGGCGGGTGTCGGCGCCGGCGATGCGATCGCGAAGGATCTGCAGGAGCACGTCAAGCGCAGCATCGCGCCGTACAAATATCCGCGCGCGGTCGAATTCGTGGCGAGCCTGCCGCGCACCGAGACCGGTAAGCTGCAAAGGTTTCGGCTGAAGCAGCTGCACGACGAACAGCGCCGCGGAAAATCGCCGTGACCGCGGTCGGAATCGCGGCGCGAACCCTGGGACAAAAGACATGCAACTTCTGAATCCGCCCGGATGGGCGCCGCCGAAAGGCTATGCGAACGGCGTCGCCGCGCGCGGCACGATGATCTTTGTCGGCGGCCAGATCGGCTGGAACGGCCAGCAGCAGTTCGAGTCCGACGATTTCGTGGCGCAAGCCACGCAGGCGCTGCGCAATGTATTGTCCATCCTCGCGGAGGCCGGCGCGGGGCCGCAGCACATCACGCGGATGACGTGGTACGTGATCGACAAGCGCGACTATCTGCGGAGCCTTTCCGAATTGGGCGCGGCGTATCGCGAGGTCATCGGCCGCCACTTTCCCGCGATGACCGCGGTTCAGGTGTCGGCGCTGGTCGAGGACCGCGCCAAGGTGGAAATCGAGGCCACGGCGGTCGTGCCCGACGCTTAGAACGCCCGCCGGAAGTCTTTCTGGACCCGAGACGGTTCGCGGCGCGATAATCGCGATCGCTGCGGCTTGAGGCCCGGTGTCGCAGAACTCCCGGAGTTTCCGATGAACGCTCCCGAACGCCCTCCGACCAAGCCCGTCTTCAAGTGGGACGATCCGTTGCTGCTCGACGCGCAGTTGGCGGAAGAGGAGCGGATGGTGCGCGACGCCGCCCATGCGTACGCGCAGGACAAGCTGATGCCGCGGATCAAGGAGGCGTTCCGGCACGAGAAAACCGATCCGGCGATTTTCCGCGAAATGGGTCAGTTGGGATTGCTGGGCGCAACGCTGCCGGCCGAGTACGGCGGTTCGGGGTTGAGTTACGTCTGTTATGGCCTGATCGCGCGCGAGATCGAGCGCGTGGACTCGGGCTACCGTTCGATGATGAGCGTGCAAAGCTCGCTCGTGATGTTTCCGATCTTCACGTACGGCAGCGAAGCGCAGCGAAAGAAATATCTTCCCAAACTCGCGACCGGCGAATGGATCGGCTGCTTCGGCCTTACCGAGCCCAATCACGGATCGGACCCGGGCTCGATGGTAACGCGGGCGCGCAGCGTAGCGGGAGGATTCAGTCTTTCGGGCGCCAAGACGTGGATATCCAATTCGCCGATCGCCGATGTGTTCGTGGTCTGGGCCAAGGACGATCAAGGAATCATCCACGGCTTCATTCTCGAACGCGCGATGAAGGGTTTGTCCGCGCCGAAGATCGAAGGCAAGTTCAGCTTGCGCGCGTCGATCACCGGCGAGATCGTGATGGACGAGGTCTTCGTGCCCGAAGAAAATCTGCTGCCGAACGTGCAAGGACTGAAGGGGCCGTTCGGGTGTCTGAACAGCGCGCGCTACGGCATCGCGTGGGGCGCGCTGGGCGCGGCGGAATTCTGCTGGCACGCGGCGAGGCAATACACGATGGATCGCCTGCAATTCGGGCGGCCGCTGGCGGCCAACCAGTTGATCCAGAAAAAACTCGCCGACATGATGACCGAGATCACGTTGGGCCTCCAGGGCTGCCTTCGCCTCGGGCGGATGAAGGACGAGGGAGCGGCAGCGCCGGAAATCACGTCGATCATGAAGCGCAATTCGTGCGGCAAGGCGCTCGACATCGCGCGCGCGGCGCGCGACATGCACGGCGGTAACGGCATCGTCGACGAGTTCCACGTGATCCGCCACGTGCTGAACCTCGAGACGGTGAACACCTACGAGGGCACGCACGACGTGCACGCACTGATCCTCGGCCGCGCGCAAACGGGAATTTCCGCCTTTTAGGCCAGACTTCCGGTGAAGCTCTACGATTATTTTCGGTCGTCCGCGGCGTACCGCGTCCGCATCGCGCTGAACCTGAAGGGCCTCAAGCCTTCGCGCGAGTTCGTCCACCTGCGCAAGAACGTTCAGCGCAGCGACGACTATCTTGCGTTGAATCCGCAGGGGCTCGTTCCGGCGTTGGTGACCGACGCTGGCGACGTGCTGACCCAATCGCTCGCGATCATCGATTACCTGGACGAGACGCACCCCGAGCCGCCGCTGTTGCCCGCCACCGCGACCGATCGCGCGCGGGTCCGTGGCATCGCGCTGGCGATCGCCTGCGATATTCATCCGCTCAACAACCTGCGCGTCCTGCTGTACCTCAAGAACACGCTGGGCGTCTCCGACGAGCAGAAGGATGCGTGGTACAAGTATTGGATCGACATCGGGCTCGAGGCGCTCGAATTGCGCCTTTCACGCGAACCCGCGACCGGCAGCTTCTGCCACGGCGACGCTCCCACGCTCGCGGATATCTGCCTCCTTCCGCAACTCGCCAACGCGCGCCGGATGAAGGTCGACCTCGCGCCCTTTCCGACGCTGACCCGCATCGAAGCCGCGTGCAACACATTGGCGGCATTTGCCGACGCGGCGCCGGCACGACAGCCCGACGCCGAATAACAAAGGACGTCTTCATGAAATTTGCGATCCCCGCCTGGGACCTGCCCGCCGTTCCGGTGGCCGGCACCGACCTGCACTTTCCGGTTCGCCACGTGTACTGCGTCGGCCGCAATTACGCGGAACACGCGAAGGAGATGGGCGGCGACGCGACGAAGGAGCCGCCGTTTTTCTTCTGCAAGCCGGCGGACGCGGTGACGCCCGTCGTGGCCCCCGCGGTGGGCACGGTGCGCTACCCGCTCGGCACCAAGAACCTTCACCACGAGATCGAGCTGGTCGTGGCCATCGGCAAGCGTGGTGCGCAGCTCGCCGCGGAACAGGCGAACGAATTGGTATTCGGCTACGCAACCGGCCTCGACATGACGCGGCGCGATTTGCAAAACGACATGCGCGAAAAAAAGCGGCCGTGGGACCTGGGCAAGTCGTTCGCGCAGGCCGCCCCCATTGCACCGATCCATCCGGTGACGGCCACCGGAATCCTCGACCATGGCGCGATCCGGCTCGACGTGAATGGCGTGCGCCGGCAGGAGGGCGATCTCGCCGACATGATCTGGGACGTTCCGCACACGCTCGCGTTCCTTTCGCAGTATTACGAGCTCTTGCCGGGCGATCTCGTGTTCACCGGCACGCCCAAAGGTGTCGGCGCGGTGGTCGCGGGCGATCGGCTGGACGGGCACATCGATGGCCTGACGCCACTGTCCATCGTCATCGCATGAGCGCCGCCGGGCCGTCCCAAGGCGCGAATTGCGCCCCTCGTGGGGGCAGCGAAGCGGCGGCAGTTGCCTTTGCCGCGAGCGTGGGGGTCCTATGACTGAGATCGTCCTCACGCCAGAGTTCGTCGAGCGCGGCTACAACAACCGCGCCGCCGTGGCCGAGCATCCGCAGTGGTTCGCGAAGTACCCGGAGCTCTCGGCCGCGACGCGCGAGCGCTTCCGGCACACACTCGACCTGCGCTACGGTCCGGGTCCGCTGGAGACGCTCGACCTGTTTCTTCCCGAGGGCGCTCCGCGAGGCACGTTCGTATTCATCCACGGCGGCTACTGGCGCGCGTTCGACAAGGCCGATTTCCAGTTCGTCGCCGGCCCGTTCGTCGAGCAGGGCTTTGCCGTCGCCGTGGCCGGTTACGATCTCTGCCCGGCGGTTTCGGTCGCGAGAATCGTCGACGAGTGCCGCAGGATGCTGGTGTGGATCGCCAAGGAAGGGCCGCGCCACGGCACATCGTCCGACAATGTCGTCGTCGCCGGCCATTCGGCGGGCGGCCACCTCGTTGCGATGATGTTCGCGACCGATTGGGACGCGCTCGGGCTCACGCGCGATCCCTTCGTCGCGGGCGTCACGCTCTCCGGCGTCCACGACTTGAAGCCGCTCGTGCTGTCCTCGTATAACGCCGACCTCAAGCTGACCAATGCCGAAGCGGCGCGCATTTCGCCGGTCAATCAGGTCAGCCTGTCCCAGGCGCCTTTGCTGATCGCCGTGGGCGGCGCGGAGACATCGGAGTTCGTCCGCCAGTCGCAACTCATGTGGGAGGCGTGGCCGGACAATCGGCGGCCCGCCGCCGGACCGTTGATCCTCGCGGGCAAGCATCATTTCAGCGTCATCGCCGACTACGCCGATCCGGAAAGCGAACTGACGCGGGCGACGCAGGCACTCTTCGGCTGACGGGCAATGTCCGTTGCGATTGACTGCTGACCGACGGTCATTTACTCTCCTTTGATCGACCCGCGGTGCCAGTCTTGAGAGGATTTCGATCATCGCCATTCGGCAGCGCGCCATGGAGGCGGAAGCCAAAGAGGAGCGGCACCACGCCATCCTCGACGCCGCGGAGCGCGTCCTCGCGCGTTCGCCTGACGGCCACGCGAACGTCGCGGACGTGGCGCACGAGGCCGGCCTCGCCAAAGGGACGGTCTATCTCTATTTCCGCAGCAAGGAAGAGCTGTTGCTGGCCGTCCACGAACGCAACATCGACGGGTTTTTCCGCGCGTTGATCAGTCGCCTCGAAAGTGGCCGCGCCGTGGCCATCGACGACGTCATCGAATTCATGAACCGGCACATCGTCCTGCCGCCTTTGTTCCTCCCGCTGGCCGCGCGGTGCTTCGGGACGATGGGGGAAGGCGCTTCCGCCGAGGCGATGACCGCATTCAAGGACCGGATGGCGACGCGGCTGCAACGAGCCGGCGCGGGCCTCGAACGCCACTTCCCGGACTTGGCCGCCGGCGAAGGCGTCGGGCTCCTGCGGCACAGCTACGCGCTGATCACCGGATTGTGGAACATGGTCGGTGATTCCGGCGCCGGCAGTTGCGCCATCGCAATCGATGCTGCCAACGAAGCCGCCTTCACGCACGCGTTTTCCGACGATCTCGATCGCGCATTGCGCGCACTGTGGGAAGGCACGGCGGGTCCGAGGCGCGCGCGATGAAGGTCCTGGTCATCGGCGGCACCCGCGGCGTCGGACGCGAAGTCCTGGTGACCGCGCACTCGGCCGGGCATGAGGTTACGTTGCTCGCACGAAACGCCGAGCGGATTTCGCTGCCGGTCACCGGCGTTCGCGTCGTGGCCGGCGACGCCGGAGACGCTGCCGATATCGAGCGCGCCGTCGCGGGTCAGCAGGCGATCGTCTGGACCGTGGGCGTCGGGCCGACCCGCCTTCGCGTCGACCTCTTTTCGCGCGGCACGCAGTTCCTGCTCGCGGCGATGGCGAAACACGGTGTCAAGCGGCTTGTTTGCGTGACCGGCATCGGCGCGGGCGACAGCCGCGGCCACGGCGGCTTTCTCTACGACCGCGTCGTGCAGCCGCTGTTCATGAAGTCGGTGTACGAGGACAAGGATCGGCAGGAAGCGCAGCTTCGCGCGAGCGACGTCGACTGGACCATCGTCCGTCCGGGCCGTCTCACCAATGGTCCCGCGACGGGCCTGGTGCGCGCGCTGACCGAGATCGAGGGGGTCCGCGCGCGAAGCGTGTCGCGCGCCGATGTCGCGGGATTCATCGTCGAGAATCTCGCCACCGATGATTTTCGCAAGACGGCCGTGCTGCTGACGAGCTGAAGCGTGCAGCTGCAACTCGACCTTTTTTCGCGCTTCGGTGTTGCGTGTAAACTCGGCTGATCATGACGCTCGCCCCGACGCCCGAAATCATTGCCGAGTTGAAGGCCGGCCGCATGGTCGTGCTGGTCGACGAGGAGGACCGCGAAAACGAGGGCGATGTCGTCGTCGCGGCCGAATTCGTCACGCCCGACACGATCAACTTCATGGCGCGGCACGCGCGCGGTCTCATCTGCCTCACGTTGACGGAAGAGCGCTGCCGGCAACTGGCGCTGCCGCTGATGGTGTCGGCCAACCGTTCCGGCCACGGGACCAATTTCACCGTGTCGATCGAGGCTGCGGAAGGCGTGACAACGGGCATTTCCGCGGCCGACCGCGCGCGCACCGTGCGTGCGGCGGTGGCGCCGGATGCGAAGCCTTCGGACATCGTGCAGCCGGGCCACATCTTCCCGGTGATGGCGCAGCCCGGCGGCGTGCTCGTGCGCGCGGGCCACACGGAGGCCGGATGCGACCTGGCGCGGATGGCGGGCTTGACGCCGGCCGCGGTCATCTGCGAAATCATGAAGGACGACGGCACGATGGCGCGCATGCCCGATCTCGTGGCGTTCGCCGCGACGCACGGCCTCAAGATCGGCGCGATCACCGATCTCATCCATCATCGCAGCCGGACCGAACGCATCGTCGAGCGCATCGCCGAGCGCCCGCTCAATACCGCCCATGGCGCGTTTCGTCTGGTCGTCTATCGCGACAAACTCTCCGACGCGACGCACCTGGCCCTCGTTCGCGGCCCCATCTCTCCCGACACCGAGACTCTGGTCCGCGTGCACGAGCCGCTTTCGGTCATGGACCTGCTCGACGTCGAGAGCGCGTCGCATTCGTGGACGATCAAGGAGGCGCTGGTCGCGATCGTCGCGGCGGGACGCGGCGTCGTCGTGCTGCTGCATCGCCCCGAATCGGCGCAGGAGCTAAGGCAGCGCGCGATGGCCGACACGGCGCCGCCGCCCGCCAGGATGGATCTGCGCAATTACGGCATCGGCGCGCAAATTCTGCGCGACTTGAACGTCGGCCGCATGCGCCTGCTCGCCCGGCCGCGCAAGATGCCGAGCATGGCCGGGTTCGACCTCGAAGTGACCGGCTATGAAGTCGAACCGCCGGCGCGCAAAGCAACGTGACCCACGCACTCGCTGATGCGGCGCGGCGTCGCCGGTGGCCTGCGTTCATTTTTCCCTGCGAACGATGACCCTTCGCCGCATTGCCCCCAACCACCGCGGCGACGGCCTGCGCGTCGGCATCGTCGTCGCGCGCTTCAATCCCGCCATCGGCGACGGTCTGCTGGCCGGAGCATTGCGCGCGCTGAAGGAGGCCGGCGTGCGCGATGACCACGTCACGATCGTCAGCGTCCCCGGCGCCCTGGAATCCCCGCTCGCATTGCAGCGGATGGCGCAGTCCGATGAATTCGAAGCGCTGGTCGCGCTCGGCGCGGTGATCCGCGGCGAGACCTATCATTTCGAGATCGTCGCCAACGAGTCGGCGGCGGGCCTGTCGAGCGTCGCCCTCGAATTCGGCATTCCGATCGGCAATGGCATCCTGACCTGCGAGACCGACGCACAGGCGACGGCGCGCATGGACACCAAGGGCTTCGAGGCGGCGCAGGCCGCGCTGGAAATGGCGAACCTGTTCATTGCCCTCGATGAAGACTGATCCGCCGATGAGAACAACGCCTCGCCGCCGCGCGCGCGAATTGGTCCTGCAAGGGCTGTATCAGCGCGAGCTCTCGCACAACGACGCCGACGCCGTGCGCGTCGACTTAGCCGCGAGCCAGGGCTTCCTGCGCGCCGATCAGCCTTACTTCGCCGAGCTCTGGGACGGCGTCACACGCGAGAGCGATGCGCTGCTGAAGGCGCTGACGCCGCACCTCGACCGTGCGCCTGCCGAGCTTTCGCCGATCGAACGGGCGATTCTGATCATCGGCGCTTGGGAATTGGCGCACCGCGTCGAGATCCCGTACAAGGTCGTCATCAACGAGGCGGTGGAAATCGCCAAGTCGTTCGGCGGCACCGATGGCCACCGCTACGTCAACGGCGTCCTCGACAAGCTCGCCGCCCACGTCCGCGCAACGGAAATCGCAGCAGTGCGGCGCAACGCGACGACGAACTGATCGCCTTAGCATGCGGCATCTCCTTGCGCTGCTGCTGTGGGGGTTCCTCTGCGTCGGCAACACTTGGGCGCGTTCGCTCGTCGTCTATTGCAGCCACGATCCCGATGCGTGTGAGCTTGCCGCACAGACGTTCCAGCGCGAAACCGGGATCGAGACGGCGGTCACGCGCAAGCCGACGGGCGAGTTCTATGCGCAGATCCGCGCCGAGCGCGCCAACCCCAAAGCGGACGTCTGGTACGGCGGCACGATCGAACCTTTCCTGCAGGCCGCCCGCGAAGGCTTGTTTGCCGCCTACCGCTCGCCGCGCGTTGCAGAACTGCAGCCCTGGGCGCGGCGCGTGACCGAGCGCTCCGATTACAAGGTTGCCGCGATCTACCGAATCATCATCGGGTTCGGCACCAGTCCGACCGTGCTCAAGCAAAAGGAGCTCGTGGCGCCCCGCTGTTGGTCCGATCTCCTGTCGCCGGCCTATGGCAAGGAGGTCGAACTCGCCAACCCTGTGTCGAGCGGCACCGGCTACACGATCCTCGCCACGCTCGTCGCGCTGTACGGCGAGGACGGCGCCTTCGATTACATGAAACAGCTGCGGCCGAACGTGGTGCGCTTCACGCAGTCGGGTACCGCGCAGGGGCCGTCGGTGGCCCGCGGCGAAGTGGGCGTGGGCGTGACCTTTGTCCACGAATTCATCACGCAGCAGTTGGCGGGCTTCGAGGTGGAGATCACGATTCCCTGCGAGGGCACCGGTGACGCGCTGGGCGGCATGGCGATCGTCAGCGGCTCGCCGCATCCCCCGGAAGCGCGCGCCTTCTATGACTGGGCGTTGACGAAAACGGCGCAGGAACTCGCGAATCGCACGCGCAACTTGCTCGTGCCCGCGCATGCACAGGCCGAAATGCGCGCCGAAGCCGCGGCCTTTGCCGGCATCAGGACCGTCGATGTCGATCCGGTGAAATTCGGCGACCCCGAGGAGCGCCGGCGGCTTCTCGGCCGCTGGCAGCGAGAGATCGGCGACTCGCCTTGAACGAATTCGCGCTCATCGACCGATTCTTCCGGCATGCCGTGCACGATCCGGCGGTGCGGATCGCGATCGGCGACGACGCCGCGGTGGTCGCGCCGGCGCCCGGCTGCGATCTCGTGTTTTCCGTCGACATGCTGGTCGAGGGCCGGCATTTCCTGGCGGGCGTCGATCCGCGCACGCTGGGGCACAAGACGCTGGCGGTGAATCTTTCCGACCTGGCGGCGATGGGCGCCAAGCCGCGCTGGGCGCTACTCGCGGGCGCGTTGCCCGACGTCGATGAGGCGTGGCTCGCGCAATTCGCGGTCGGTCTCTTCGCGCTGGCAGATCGTTTCGACGTCGCGTTGATCGGCGGTGACACGACGCGCGGGCCGCGCACCTTCTGCTTGACGATCATCGGCGAAGTGCCGTCGGGTACGGCGCTCACGCGCGCTCAGGCGAAGCCGGGAGACGACGTTTACGTGTCGGGAACGCTGGGAGACGCCGCGCTGGCACTCGCGACGTTGCAGGGGAGGGCGCGGCTCGAGCCCTCGGACCTGGCCACTGCACGTTCGCGTCTTGAAACGCCCGAGCCACGCGTGGCATTGGGCGAGCGGCTGCGCGGTGTGGCTTCCGCGGCCATCGACCTCTCGGATGGCCTGACCGGAGACCTCGGGCACATTCTCGATCAATCGCGCGCGGGCGCCACGGTCGAAGTCGCGCTGATTCCGCGCTCGCGGCCGCTTGCCGTGCTGATCGACGGCGACGCGCGCAATCTGGGGCTCGCGTGCCTGCTGGCCGGGGGCGACGACTACGAACTGTGCTTCACCGCGGCACCCAAACTGCGCGAGGCGATCTCGGCCATCGCGCGCGATGTGGGTGTTCCGTTGGCGCGTGTGGGCACGGTGACCGAAGGCGAAGGATTGATCGTCCGCGATGAGCGAGGCGAACCGTTGCCCTCATTGCCGCGTTCCTTCGATCACTTCGGATAGCAATGTCCAGTCGGCCATCCGCGGCGTTCCTGGTTCACCATCCGGCGCACTTTCTGGCGCTGGGATTTGGCGCGGGCCTGTCGCCGGTCGCCCCCGGAACGTTCGGCACGCTGGTCGCCATTCCGCTGGCGCTGCTGCTGCAGACCTACGCAAGCGACGTCGAATTTCTGGCCGCTATCCTGTTTCTGTTCGCCGCGGGCACATGGGCCGCGCAACTGACGGGACGCCATCTCGGCGTGCCCGACCACGGCGCGATCGTCGTCGACGAGATCGCAGCGTTCCTGCTCGTGCTCTTTTTCGTGGGACCGTACCCCGTTCGCGTGGCGTTTGCGTTCCTGCTCTTCCGCTTCTTCGACATCGTCAAGCCGCCGCCGATCCGGCAACTCGACGCAACGATGAAAAACGGCGTGGGCGTGATGCTCGACGATCTTCTCGCGGCGGCCTACACGCTCATCGTCTTCGCGTTCTGGCAGCGCGTGTTCGCATGACCGACACGCTGCAATTCGACGGCCTCGACCTCGCGCGCGTCGAGGAAGCGGGCCTCAACGGCCTGCAGACGCAACGCCAGCTCTTCTACGACGGGTGGCTGTTGCGCGTGTCGCCGGGCAAGGCCAAGCGCGCGCGCAGCGTCAACGCGCATTTCGGCTCGACGCTGCCTCTCACGCAAAAGATCGCCTATTGCGAGCGCGTCTACGCCGAGCGCGGATTGCCGGTGCTGTTTCGCATCACGCCGTTCCAGAAGCCTCCTGAGCTCGATGCCGCGCTGGACGCGCGCGGCTATCAGGCGTTCCAGACCACGCTCGTGCAACTGGCGCGGCTCGACTATCCGCCCGAGGCGCCCGGGGTCGGCGACGTCGACTTCATGACGCCGACGCCGGCTGCGTTCGCCGACGCCGTGGGCGAGTTGCAGGGGACCTCGACCGAGCAGCGCGCCGCGTTTCTCGAGCGGCTGATGCACTCACCCCTTACGACGCGTTCGGTCATCGCGGTTTTGGATGGGCGCGCCGTCGGCACCGGCACGGTGATGCTGGAGGACGGGCTGGCCGGCGTATTCACGATGGGAACGGCGCCCGAATTGCGCGCGCGCGGCATCGCCACCGGCATCCTCGCGATAATGCTGCGGTGGGCGTGGGAGCACGGAGCGTCACATGCTTATCTGCAGGTCGACGAGGAAAATCTCCCCGCGATTTCGGTCTATCGCAAATTCGGCTTTGTGACCGCCTACACGTACCACTATCGCGGCCGGCCGGGCGAATGCCAGTGAACGACGCCGAAATCGTGGCGCTTGCCGCGGAGTTGGGGCGAAGGCTCGCGGCGCGGGGCGCGTTCGCAGCGACCGCGGAATCGTGCACCGGCGGGCTCGTCGCCGGCGCCATCACGGCGATTGCCGGCAGTTCGGGCTGGTTCGACAGGGGATTCGTCACCTATTCGAACGAGGCCAAGGTCGAGATGCTCGGCATGGACCCCGACGTGCTGGTGCAGCACGGCGCTGTCTCCGAAGCCGCCGCACGCGCGATGGCCGAGGGCGCGATACGGGTGAGCCACGCGGACGTGGCCGTTGCTGTCACCGGCGTTGCCGGGCCGGCAGGGGGGAGTGCCGCCAAGCCGGTCGGGATGGTGTGCTTTGCCTGGGCCGACCGGAAGGGACCGACGTCGGCCAAAACCCTCCATTTTCCGGGGGCCCGGGAGGCCGTACGGCGGGCGTCGGTCGTGGTTGCCCTGCAGGGCTTGATCGATCGGATTTGACCCCGCCGGCTAGGCCAAAGGTGGCATTTGCATCGAACGATCGTTCCATGCATAATCGCGCCATCATAGAACGTCCGTTCTTCCCGCGGCGGCCTCCTGTAACGGCCTCGAATGGCAAGGCGCCGCAGCCGGGACGGGCGTTTCTTTAGGACACCACGACCGCATCCTTCCCTTATCCTACGCAAAGGCCAACGATCATGCCCCTCGATTCCAGGACCTCACCGATGGACGACAACAAAGGCAAAGCCCTCGCCGCCGCACTGCTCCAGATCGAAAAACAATTCGGCAAGGGTTCGATCATGAAGATGGGAGACGCCCAGATCGCGAGCGATCTCTCCGTCGTGTCGACGGGATCGCTGGGCCTCGACATCGCGTTGGGCGTCGGTGGGCTGCCGCGCGGCCGCGTCGTGGAAATCTATGGCCCCGAAGCGTCGGGCAAGACCACGCTGTGCCTGCAGGTCGTCGCGCAAGTGCAAAAAGCCGGCGGCGTTGCTGCCTACATCGATGCGGAAAATGCGCTCGACCCGGTCTACGCCGGCAAGCTCGGCGTCACTGTCGGCGACATGCTCATTTCGCAGCCGGACACGGGCGAGCAGGGGCTCGAGATCGCGGACATGCTGGTGCGTTCGGGCGGCGTGGACGTGATCGTGATCGACTCGGTCGCGGCGCTCGTTCCCAAGGCCGAGATCGAAGGCGAGATGGGCGACCAGTTGCCCGGGCTGCAGGCGCGGCTTATGAGCCAGGCGCTGCGCAAGCTCGCGGGCAACATCAAGCGCGCGGGCACGCTCGTCATCTTCATCAACCAGATCCGCATGAAGATCGGCGTGATGTTCGGCAACCCGGAAACCACGACGGGCGGCAACGCGCTCAAGTTCTACGCGTCGGTGCGCCTCGACATCCGGCGCATCGGCTCCATCAAGCGCGGCGAGGAAGTCGTCGGCAACGAAACGCGCGTCAAGGTCGTGAAGAACAAGGTCGCGCCGCCGTTTCGCGAAGCGCTGTTCGACATCCTTTACGGCGAGGGCATCTCGCGCGAAGGCGAAATCGTCGAGCTGGGTGTAACGCACCGGATCGTCGAGAAATCCGGTGCCTGGTACGCGTACAACGGCGAAAAGATCGGCCAGGGCAAGGACAACGCGCGCGAATTCCTGCGCGAGCATCCCGAGCTCGCAACCGAAATCGAGGCAAAGATCCGCGCCGCGGTCGACGTGCCCACACCGGGACGCATCACGCCCATGCCGGACGTCGAAGAGTGACCGGCACGCGGCAACCCTGACGGAACCACGCCATGCGCCAGCGACGTCCGGTGCGTGGCGATACCGCGGCGCTTTCGGCTAAATCGGCGGTCCCGCCGCCGTCGGCCAAGGTGCTGGCCATTCGCATGCTCGCTCGCCGCGATTACAGCCGGGCCGAGTTGACGCAGCGGCTCGCGCGGCGGGGCATCGCGCGCGAGGACATCGCAGTCGCGCTGGATGATCTCGCTGCGGCCGGCTATCTCTCCGATGCGAGGTATGCGAGCGCGGTCGTCGCGCAGCGCAGCGGGCGCTATGGCAAACGCGCCATTGCCTATGCGCTGCGCGAAAAGGGAATCGGCGCGCCCGATGCACAGGCCGCCATGGCTCCGTTGGCCGCCACCGACGAGCTCGCCGATGCCACCGCATTGTGGCGGCAACGATTCGGGACGGCGCCGGCCAACGAACGCGAAAAGGCCAAGCAGGTGCGCTTCCTTTTGTCGCGCGGTTATGGCCTTTCGGTGGCGTTGCGCGTGCTCCGCGCGGCCGGAACTCCTCTCGACGACGACGCGTAAGACCAGCAGTGGGCGCGGCGCGCGGGCGCCGGCGCGTTTGGTGGCGAGTGCGGCGAGGCGCGAATCCGGTTAGAATCTAAGCTTTTGATTCATCGACGCGTTTTGCCGCGAGTCGTCTGCGGCCCGCTACGGAAAGTGCCATGCAAGTCGCCGAGATCCGCCGCCGGTTCATCGACTATTTCGTCGCCAAGGGCCATACGGTCGTTCCAAGTTCGCCGCTTGTGCCGGCCAACGATCCGACGCTGCTGTTCACCAACTCCGGCATGGTGCAGTTCAAGGAAGTGTTTCTTGGAACGGAAAAGTTGGGCTTCGTCCGCGCGGCGTCGGTCCAGCGGTGCTTGCGCGCCGGGGGCAAGCACAACGATCTCGAAAACGTCGGCTACACCGCGCGCCACCACACGTTCTTCGAAATGCTCGGCAACTGGTCGTTCGGCGACTACTTCAAGCGCGACGCGATCCGTTTTGCGTGGGACCTGCTGACGAAGGATTACGGTTTGTCGCCGGAACGACTATGGGCCACCGTCTATATCGACGACGACGAGGCCTACGATGTCTGGACGAAGGAGATCGGCGTTCCGGCCGAACGTGTCGTTCGCATCGGCGACAACAAAGGCGCGAAATACGCGAGCGACAATTTCTGGCAGATGGCCGACACCGGCCCGTGCGGGCCGTGCTCGGAAATCTTCTACGATCACGGTCCCGAAATCTGGGGCGGCCCGCCCGGGTCGGCGGACGAAGACGGCGATCGCTACATCGAGATCTGGAACCTCGTGTTCATGCAATTTGACAGGCAGATGAGCGCGGACGGCACGGCAAACCTGACGCCGCTGCCCGCGCCGTGCGTGGACACAGGGATGGGCCTCGAGCGTCTCGCGGCCGTCATGCAGCACGTCCACTCGAATTACGAAATCGATCTCTTCGCGGACTTGATCGGCGCCGCTGCGCGCGAAACGCAGACGAAGGACCGCGAAAACCCGTCGCTCAAGGTCATCGCCGACCACATTCGCGCGTGCTCGTTCCTGATTGTCGACGGAATCATCCCGGGGAGCGAAGGCCGCGGCTACGTGTTGCGACGGATCATCCGCCGCGCGATCCGCCATGGCTATCAGCTCGGGCAGAAGCGGCCGTTCTTCCACAAGCTGGTCGACGATCTCGACCGCCAGATGGGAGACGCGTACCCGGAACTGCGGCGTGATAAGGCGCGCGTCGCGCAGGTTCTGAAGGCGGAGGAGGAGCGCTTCGGCGAGACGCTCGAAAACGGGATGAAGATCCTGAACGGCGCGCTCGATGCGCTGGCGAAGGCCGGCGGCAAGACGCTCGATGGCGCGACGGCATTTACGCTCTACGACACATTCGGCTTTCCCCTCGATCTCACCGCCGACGTCTGCCGGGGCCAGGGCGTGACGGTGGACGAGTCCGGCTTCGACGCGGCCATGGAGGCGCAGCGCGGCCGCGCCCGCGCCGCCAGCACGTTCAAGGCGGGCGCGCAGCTCGACTATGCGGGACCGAAGACGACGTTCCGCGGCTACGAATCGCTGTCGGAAGAAGGCCGGGTCGTTGCGCTCTACAAGGATGGCGCCAGGGTCGAAGCGTTGTCGGCGGGCGATCGCGGCGTGGTCGTGCTCGACCGCACGCCGTTCTATGCGGAATCGGGAGGCCAGGTAGGTGATCGCGGTGAATTGTCGAAAGGCGGCGCGTGCTTGACCCTTTTCACGGTCGAAGACACGCAGAAGATCCAGCCCGACGTTTTCGGCCACGTGGGCGAGGTGAAGACCGGCGAGTTGCGCGTCGGCGACACGATGGCGGCGAATGTCGATCACGAGGCGCGCGGCCGCACGGTGCGCAATCATTCGGCGACCCACCTCATGCACAAGGCGCTGCGCGAAGTGCTGGGCGACCACGTCCAGCAGAAGGGCTCGCTGGTCGATCCCGACAAGACGCGCTTCGACTTCGCGCACGATGCGCCGATGACCGACGACCAGATCCGCCGCGTCGAGCGGCGGGTCAATGCCGAGATCCTGGAAAACGTGCCGACACAGGCGCGCGTGATGCCGATCGACGAGGCGCAGAAGGTCGGTGCGATGATGCTGTTCGGCGAAAAATACGGCGACGAGGTGCGGGTGCTCGACATCGGCACGTCGCGCGAACTGTGCGGCGGCACGCACGTGGCGCGTACCGGCGACATCGGCTTTTTCAAGATCGTCAGCGAGAGTGGCGTGGCCGCAGGCATACGGCGTGTCGAGGCGATGACCGGGAAGGGCGCGCTCGATTACGTGCAGTCTCGCGACGCCGCGTTGGTGAAAGCCGCTGCG
>Ga0070708_100000039_pt1 | contig 85650 bp, 157 predicted proteins | sample KBSK5503metaG_FD_65469 | JGI IMG/M metagenome (GOLD analysis project Ga0070708, IMG submission 65469) | Corn, switchgrass and miscanthus rhizosphere microbial communities from Kellogg Biological Station, Michigan, USA - KBS K5-50-3 metaG | ecosystem: Host-associated > Plants > Roots >... | reverse complement strand
TGCTGGAATGAAGTCCTTCCCCTTGACGATGTCGCCCGCAGCATCGACGAACACCTTGACCTGATCCTCGGGCGATGGTGCGCCTTGCCAGTAGCCCGGGAACAGGTACGCACCGACGACGAATCCGGCATCGCGCGCGGGCTGCGCATCACGCTTGTAGTAGGTGTCTTCGCTCGCGATGTACCTAGTACCGTTCCAGTAGCAAAAGCTTCGCCGAAGGTAGATCCAATCGGCGTACTTCCTTGCGAGCGTCCAATTGGGTTTGGGGTTCGAATCAACCGATGCGGTATCGAGTCCGTACATCAGGCCCATCCTCTTCGATTTTTGCGTCGCATCCGTGCTGCGTGGCGTTCCTTGCGAATCAGCTTGCGTTTGCCCCGCGCGATCACGGTTTCAAACTTGGGTAGGCGGGTCACGGTTCGGGCGTCCCGTGGTTGCGCATGTTGACTCCCTTCACGGCCGCAGAGATCGAATTGGCGATCCGTCCGGTGATCACCATCAGGTATCGCTTGCCGTCTGCGCCGGTCATCACGAAATCCAGCATCGGCAGATGGCTTTGCGTTCCCTGTTCGGTGATGGTGACGTGCTCGAGCTTGATCTCTTCGATCGGTGAGTCATATCGAGGAGCGACGTCGCCCGGAACCAAGTGGATGTTGACTACTTGGCTCACAGTCCAGACCTGAACTTGTCGACGAGATCCTGATCGACCTTGTTATCGTTGGCCAAAATGTCGGCCGTGAGCGTGTTGATCGCGTCTTCGATCGCCTTGGGATCAACCTTGCCTTGGAATCCCTCGACGAGAGTTGTCACGATCGCACCGATCGCCGAGAGCGCGTCTTGCGTCTTGTCGCCGGTCGTGTGCGAGAGCAGTCCGATCGCTTCGAGGCCGGTCACCGTCGCTGAGAACATCGACAGAGCATTGCGAGCTAGCTTCCACATGTCTCAAGGTTAGCAGATCGCGAGGAGACTCTCCTAGGGCCGATCTAGGATTGATCCTAGTGAAACCCGACTGTGCTCGATGCGGAGGACCTAGACTCAAAACGAGAACGCTAACTCATCACCTAGATCTTTGCTATCGATGCGCAGAAGCTGAGCTGTTCAAGGAACACTGCCATAAGATGACTTGCGCTCGATGTGGAAGGTCACGTAGACGACCTCATTTCCATCAAGACTTCCTAAACTTCTGCGGAGAATGCAGGGCCAAGACAAGGAATTACGGCGACAGGTTCGGCAAGGGACGACCACACATCCACAAGAAGGTTCTCCCCGACGTCATTCTCGAATGCGTCGGACGGTTCCCGGTCACCTACGGCGTGCTTCGCGACCGCGTTTTCGAGGTCTACGGAGAAACTTGGGAGCGTTATCTCTTCACGTATCTCGCCAAGCTGTGCAGGGAAGGGAAGCTGATCAGGAAGCGGATCAGCTGCAACCACTTCGAGTATTCGCGACCTAAGGAAGCGATCCGCCAGTCAACTTCTTGATCGCGTCGGCAAGTGCCTTGCCCGCAGCGAGCGCATCCATGAGCGAGCCGTTGTCTTGTGCGACAGCAGCAATCGCGATAGCCCGATACGCGACGATGAATGCATCTAGGAGAGCTTTGCGCTCGGCTCGATACGCGTCGATCTGCGTTCGGCCTTCGATGAGGCTCGGAGCCTTCGCAACGATCTCCTCTTGGTGCTTGAGATCCCATGTGGTGAACGCCTTGCGGCTCGCGTCGATGGCTGCAAACGTTCCTCGAAGTGTCTTCTCACGGGCGCTCGGTCCGCACGAAGCGACGATCATGAGCGCGGCGAAAGCGGCGATCAGTCGTACGGTGACTGGGGTCCTCACTTGGCCGTCTCCGCTGGCGCGTCAGGCTTCTTCGAGCTCATCGCGTCGGCGACTGCCACCACAGCATGGGTTCCGCCAAACGCGGTGAAGACCCATTCCGCCATCGTCTGCCAGTTGTCGATCGTCATCTTGCCGACGCCGACGAGGACGGTCGCAGCAATGATGAGGAGCATCGCCAAGAGGCCATGCTCACTACCGAGGAGATCCTTCAAGGATTGAAGCATCCTTGGAGAATATCACAAGATGAACTTGTCGACGGCGACGGAGATCTGTCCCAGCGGATGATCGGGTAGCGCAAATTCGTACTTGATCACGGCATCACTCATCGTCGGTGCAAGCACGTAGACGCGTGGCGTGTTCGGCCTACTCGGGTAGAACGCGTAGACCTTCGAGGTCGTCAACTTCTCGAGCCGATCACGCAGCTGAGAGAGCTGATACTCGAGGTCACCCTTCGCGAGAGTTGACGCTGCAAGTTCGCCTTGGACACCCTCGAGATGGCTGCTCATCACTTCGAGCTCAGCCTTGATGTGCGCCTCGGCGTCGACGCGGACCTGATTCATCTCCTCCGTGAGCCGTTGGACGGTTTCGGCCTGCGTCCGTTCGCATCCCTTGGCCCATTCGAGCTCCTGCGCGAGCTCGTCGCGTTGCCGCGCTGTCTCGTGGAGCGAGTGAACAAGCTCGCCAAACTTCTGTGCGATGTCCGAAGCCTGAACATTGGCTTTTGCGTCATCTAGGGTGAACACCTCCACGACGCCTCTCTCCGGCTCGGGTTGAGCCGGATGTGCATCGGAACTGCCGAAGGTCGGAATGCGTGGGAGCTCGAGTTGATCTTGGGCTTGTTGTTCGCGTGGTCTTCGGGACATGCCTCTTTGTATCACGCGCTACGGAGATCACGGCGGCGCGATGATGATCTTGCCAGCCGCACCATTGCCACCATTCGCTAAGCCGCCCGTGCCCAACCCATGCGTTCCACCATTTGCGGTTGTCGTTACGCCGGCAGCAACTGAAGTGGTGAGCAAAATCATCGTGGCTCCACCGCCGCCGCCGCCACCACCTCCACCACCCACATTGCCGTCACCACCATTGCCGCCGTTGGCCTGGAATGCAAGCGTGCCCAAAATCTTGGCGGTTGCTACCGCAACAGGGCCTGCACCCGATCCTCCACCACCGCCGCCGCTACCGGCTGCTCCGCCGCCGCCACCACCACTACCACCAGCCAAGTTGAGGTTTGCATAGGCCGTATTCTTGCCGGTGATCAACCGCTCGTACATGAAGAATCCGCCATCATTGGCGTTTGACTGTGTGAGTCCACCACCTTGTCCGCCCGATCCACCACCACCACCACCACCAGCGCCACCGCTCGGTGAATTGCCGTTGGCGCCCGCCGCAGCCGCAGCCGCGTTAAACCCATATGGAGTTGGGTTTAGACCTGCTGGTGATTGACCGTTGCCGAATCCAGAACTGCCGCCATTGCCGCCAGCGTTTGGATTGACAAAGTACCCACCCGTAAATGGAGCCGCTCCACCGTTGCCGCCTAGAACAGCACCACCCACAGCGCCATTGGTGCCGTTGCTTTGAATCGTGCCGGCTCCGCCAAGACTCGTTGAAGCGAAGATGCGGAAGCCGTTCATCTTGACCGTGATGCCACCATTGACGGTTCCAGTCGTGAGAAAGATGTCTTGGGTTAGCGAGTAGACGTTAGCAACGGGCGCAATGGCGACGCCATTCCAAGTCGTCAGCGTAGCGGCGCCATCGAACGTGAACGCTCCATCGATGCCCGTACCAAACAGGCCGATACCTGCTTGAGCTCCTCCAGTGAGCGGTACCACAGTCCACGCCGTAGCCGCCGCGCCCGTCTTCACGTAGATCGAGCCATTGTCGGTGCGCATGAGGAACGAGCCCAATGGCGCCGCAACACCTCCACCACCCGTCGGATCTCCATTGAACGAGATCACCGTCGGAGAAACCGTTCCGTTGGGAACGGTCAGCGTGTTGGAGGAGAGAGACTTGATCGCCATGGACTACCTCATGCTTGGAACACCAAAAACGAGAGGATGTCGCCCGCGGTCAGCGCGGAGCTCGTGATCACCCTAAACTGTGTCGTCGTGCGATCGCCTGCGAGCGTGTCGGGGAGATCGAGCACTGGGATCAGTGCCACGCCTTTGGGGGCCCAATAGACCTCATAGGTATCGTTGGGGAGCGTCACGCCGATCGTGACCATGAAGTCGGTTCCCTCGACACCCGTTGCGACGTAGTCCACGGCACGGAGCAAGAGCTCGCTGACGAGCTTCGTCCACGCTGTGTTTCCCGCAGCGGTCTTGATGTAGAGACCTACGACATCGGTGCGCATCAGAAGCGAGCCGAGCGGAGCGGCATGCCCGCCGCCGGCCGTCGGGTCGACGTTGATCGACTCGAGAGTCGGTGAGACCGTTCCGTTGGGAACGGTCAGGGTGTTGACTTCTAGCGCCTTGCTCATGATTCACCTCTCAGCTCGGCAACGTCCATCCACTACGTGACGACGTGCCCGTGTCTTGATTTGCGATCGGGCATGTCTGTTCTTTGCTCCATCCGTGGATAGCAACTTCCTCGGGGGAGAATTCGACTTCTAGCGCGAGTGTAGGCACACCCTCATCGTCGATGATCGCCGTGATAACAGCTTCGCGCGATTGCTTGGGAGCTTCGTCGTCGCACTTGCAGTTGACACCACCACAGACGTGAGCCTCGACGTAATGAAATAGAACGCGATCTCCAACACTGACTTGATTCATACGAGCTCCGTGGCGATGATGATGTTAGTCTGAGGCGTCGCCGGGGCAACCGTCTTAGTCACCTGCATCGAGATGAGATCGCCTGCAACCGCCGTCGTCGTTAGTGTGTTCGTTCCACTGGTGGCTGTATTAGCAATCGTAAGCGTCGGATTGGCATTTACGCCGTTTTTCCTAATCCGATATGTGTTATTGCCGCCACCTGTACCTGCAATGCAGACGAGCCGTAGATTTCTGATCGTACAAGGCCTGGGCACGACCCACTGGATCTCAGTCGCAGTTTCAACCGCAAGCGCCATCCCTCCGGGCGCGAAGAATCGTGCGGCCGTTGCCGTCGAGCCGGCGGCTGCTCCCATGATGAAGTCAAAACCGCCGACGCCGATCCATCCCGTGTTACCCGATCCGCTTTCCTTGATATTGAAGAGTTTTCCAGCGCCCGCAGACGAGTTGCTGTTGAGGTTGATCGATCCGACGGGTCCCGTCGCATTTCCTTCTGTCGCGGTCGGGAAATTTTGCGCTTGAATCTGGGTTCCTGGTCCCGTCTCCCCTTCTATGATTACCGGCCCCCCAACACCCCCAAAATTCAATGCCTGACCGGCGCCCGTTACACCAACAAGGTTGTTGCAACACGCTTGCTGGCCCCCAGTATACAACGCTCCACCGGATACATCCCATCGGATACCGTTCGTGCTGCCTACCCCCAGATTTGCGTGGTTGAAACTCTGGATAAGATTCTTCAGATTGTGTGCAGCGCTCGTTGAGGCTCGGACTGCAGCAAGAAATGCTGCAGCACCATCGTTGAAAATCATGTTGCCAGAGAACACGTTTTTGTTCACCGCACGTGACACCGTACTCGACGTCAATCCTACACTGTTGATCTGCGTATCGTTGACACTGCAGTGGTTTCCAGTAAGAACCGCATTGTCTACATCTTGAATAGCGATAGTGGCTGCACCACCGGCCCTCGTTGATGTCTGGAACACCAAATTATCTGCAATGAGCAGATCTGTCGTAATACTCACACCAACAGTAGAAACAAGTATTGTCGCCTGTGGTACATCGAGCTCGGTGTTTCGCACGATGTTCGACGTCACTTGCTCATACTGACCGAATTGCTCAAGTACGATCGTCCCTGTGCCGCCTACCGAGAGTTCCTGATAGTTACCGTGGAAGACGAGGGGGCCGACGGCGACGCCAAAGATGCCCCCACCATTGTTGAGGGTGTTGTACGCGTAGATGTTGCGCATCGACGCGTTCGTGTCACCGGCACCCGACAGTGTCACTGCGTCAACAACATGACTCTCGTTGTCGATGTGGTTGCCGATGATTGACCATTGTATGGGTCCGGGTCCAGCGGTCGGCTCCCAATCGATTTGCTGATCATGCGAACCACGGATCCAATTGAAGTGGCATTGTATGTATCGGCTGTTGCGCTGCGCAGAAACGCACGTACGCGATCCGCCGTTACCATCCTCAGCATCAAAGATGTTATTGAGTACACGAACGTTCTGGACTTCCTGGCCGACCTCACCAATGAATCGTACGGCATCGCCAACGCAGCGCCCAAAGTAGCAGCCGCGAATCTCGACATTCGAAGGCCCTCCGTTAGGATCACCCGCCTTGCCGTAGATGTTGAGCGCGTGGTTCTGCGAGGTGGGATCGGGATTCGTAATCAGTGAGACGTCGACGAACAGGTTGATGAACTTGAGTTTGTTGGATCCATTGTGAACACCAAATAGATGGGTCTCCGATGCCTCAGCGGATCCGGTCTGCCGGATCTTGGAGGCATAACCATCTCCGATGAAGGTCACGTTGGCGACGTTGGACACCGACAACACATCAGCATGCCCACCACCAGCGGTCTTCACGACGGAGTAATAATTTGCCGTCGCCGGGAAGTAGACTTGACCACCACCTGCGGCGTTGGCTGCGTCGATGGCTGCTTGGATCGCTGCGGTGTCGTTGGTGACGCCGTCGCCGAGCGCACCGTAGTCCTTCACGTTGAAGACGTTGATGTTGACAAGGTTCTCCTTGATCCATCCGTTCGCGGTCGCGGCGGTCTTGAGGTAGAGCTCGGTCGGGATCGTCGGATAGCTGCCGTTGCGCATCCAGAGCGACCCGACGGCAGAGTCGATATTTGGCTTGGTCGTCTCTTGCGCCCACGTCGCGAGCGCTAGCTTGAGACGATCTGCGGCAAGTGACTTGGACACTACGCTTGCTCCATCGTAGCGGTGACGAGGGTCTGTCCCGACGCAACCGCCCCACCCTTGACGCAGTCCACCGAGATCAGATCGCCAGCGACAACCGTAAAGCTATGCGTCGTGTCAGACGCTGTGCCGGTTGCGGTGTTGTTGAGCCCCGCAGTGAGCGTGGTATCCACGCCGTTCTTTCGAACAGTATACGTATTTGTTGTTGAGGTCGTACCTGCAACGGCAACTCGAACGTAGAAGTTGCGGATCGTGCCTGGACGGGTGATCGCAAACTGAATCTCTGTGGCGATGGCTGTAGCGATCCATCCCGGAGCAAGGAACACCGCAGTAGCAACTGTGGTCACATCGCCGGTACCAAATATGATCGGCGCGCCACCGATCCCAATCCATCCGGTATTGCCCGTGCCTGTTTCCTTGTAGTAGACACTCGTCGCCTGCCCACCGTCTGAGCGCAAGTACAAAGAGCCAATGGTAGCCGTAACCGTAGCTTCTGGGGAGCCAGTACCGGTGAAGAGCTGCGAGGCAGTCACAGCTGCATTGGCGCCGATCCTAGGCCGTACCGTGACGCCCACTTGGTTGACGCTGCCAACACTCGAGTCGAAGTTGTTTCCACCGTAGAGCAGCTGACCATTGAACGTGCCTCCCCCACCCCCGATCTCGAATCGACCTCCGTAGTCGGCGCCGTCGCCTTGGTTACCAACGACGGAGATGTCAGTGACGTTGGCGCCGTTCGCGAGCAGTCGCACGCACGCAGCCATTGACCCCGCCGCAGCACTGAATTGGTTGGCATGGCCGATGAGAATGTCGGTCGCTGCGACGGTTACCGCTTGGACGTCCACGCCAAACATCGTCGAGCCGCCAGCGTCCGTTGCATGAAAGATGCACTGCCCGACGGAGATCCGCGTGCAGTCGATGATGTTCATGAAGTTAGCGCCCTGCTTCTCCTGCGAGAGCACGTTCTGACCGAACCGAATGTTTTTGGGCGAGTTCGTCGATTTTTCGCACGTGATACACGGGCCTGCACTTGAGCCCGACTCGCGATCGATGAAGTTGTTCGTCACGATCGAGTCGGTCACGTTACCGAAGATTCGCCACACAGCATTCGTCGAAGCGAACGAGCCAGACGTCTGCACGTTGCCGGTGATGATCGCCGACTGCGCCCGGTTGAGCGTGGCGAACCCACCGATGACCACGTTCTCGGCGACGATCAATTTGGTGATGAACGTCGTCGCTCCACCTTCAAAGCGCATCGCATGGTGCACGGTACCGGTGTGCTGGATCTCGTTTCCATAGACGATAACAGCCGCCGTGTTGAGATCCGCCGTTGCAACAATCGCGACATCGGTTTCGTTGCCGGTGAAGTAGTTGCTCTGGACCCAAAGATACTCAGCGCCTTGTTCAACACCGACGCCGAACCGCGAGCACGAGGTGAGCACGCAGTCGGACACCCACACACGCGATACGATGTTGCCAGCGGTTCCCAAGATGTGAACGCCGTCGCCGGAGCTCGCGATCATGTTGCCCAGCTGGCAGTTGTTGATTTGCGTCTCCACGACCGCACCAGCGCCGGTACCAATGGCGATGAGGTGATTGCCACGTCCGGCATCGGGATTCGTCAGCCCAGAGCCATCGAGACGTAGGCTCTCGATCTTCACCCGCTGCGTGCCACCCGAGAGCGTGATCATCGAGCCGGCTGCAGTCGCCGCGTTCCACACCCATTTGATGACGGAGCCTGCGCCCGCACCGCGCAACTGCACGTTGCTTTGGTTGTTGAGCGTGAGTTGCGTTACCGCATACGTTCCGGGCGGGAAGAAGACAACGTTGCCGCCCGCGGTTGCGGCGTCGTTGATTGCGGCTTGGATCGACGCAGTGTCGTCGGTGACGCCATCACCAACAGCGCCATAATCCTTTACCGAGAGCCAACCATAACTCTGAACGAGCTTGGTCCATGCCGTGTTTCCCGCACCAGTCTTTAGCCATGCCTGACCGGTTCCCGAACGCAAGTAGAACGAGCCGATCGCCGCAGCGACACCACCGCCTGCACTAGGATCCGCTGCTTGTTGCAGAAGATCCACGGCGTGAAGTCTGATTTGATCAGCCGTTAAGACCTTGCTCATGCGGACCTCAGTTCGTCACGAATAAATCGATTTGATCTCCAGCGGTGAGTGCAGCGGTCGTCACGACGCGAAATTGCGTCGTCGTGCGATCACCAGCTAGGATGTCTGGAAAGTCGAAACCAACGATCATCGCCATCCCAGCACCGTTGCCGAAGACCTTGTAGGTATCGTTGGGGCGCGCCGCTGGAAGGTTGACCATGAAGTCGGAACCCTCAAGACCGGTCGCGATGTAACGGAACGCCTGGGCTGGAATGCCGCCGCCACCACCCGCGCCCGCAGCGGGCACGAACGGAAGCGGATTGAGGTTCTGAATCCCCCGAGCTCCAAACTCCATCTCGAGCGTGTGAAGCTTGAACAGCCACAGGTTCAACGTCGCGGCTAATGCGCTATTGTTCTGGACGACGATCGCCGTCGTGGTCACCAAAACAATCGAGAAATCACCATCATCCCGAAATAGGATGTCGGGGATCAGCGCACGACCGTTGAAGTTGATGTTGTGTGGCAGCGAAGCCTGACCACCCGCCGCGACGAGGGTGTACGTCAAGACTTGATGCAACGTACTTTGAGCGGGCATCCTACAGACCTCGCATGGTTCCCCTTAGGGTACCTCGAAGATCCGTATTCCATCAACTTTACTGATGAACACGCCTAGATCGACGCATGCGCTTCCAAACGAAGGCCAACGCAAGGTATGCGATCGCTCCACCACCGATGTAGATCGCCCACGGTGGAAGGTTCAAACCGAACAGCCCGCCCGTGATTCCAGATTTCTTTGCGAGCACAGCTTTTTGTGCTGCAGCCGCAGCCGCACCACGTGGTGCAGGCAATGAACGCGGCGAGCTCGAAGCCGCCGGAACGATCGAAGCCGCAGACGGCAATCCGAGCACACCAGCGCTCGTGTCGATCACCTGTGCAACAAAGTCAGCTTGGTTCGCGATGTCCTCGGGCGTGTTCATCTGATCGATCAGCAACGTAGCTTGGCCAGACAAGCCCATGTCGGTGAGATCTTGTGACTGGCTCAGCGAGATCGAAGTTAGTGCGTAGAACACTGCAGCCGCGGTTGCGGGGCCAACCAAGCCATCGATCGCGAGCGGCGAGAATCCGATGTCTGGATCCACCGAGAATCGATTGGTGGCGAGCTGAAGCTGCCGAATCGATGCCACAGTAGCCGGATCGGTTCCTTGGCAAACACCGGAGCTACACTTCACGGCCATAGCTCGAGGTTACCACAATAGAGCAATTCCAAGGTAATCTAGGCCAGTGACGACATCGACCGACTGCATGCCGTGGTTCGTCGGCGATTTCTCTGACGTACCAGACACAGTAATCAGCTCGGGTTGTGGGATCGACGGGAACGGAAACGTCGCGTGTGATCCAGAGGCGATGAGAGCCGCCGCCGAGGCACAGATGGCGACGCTCGGCTACGGGGGCGACCTCTCGCTCGAGGGCTACACGCTCGCGCGCTACATGCAATCCGAAGTCGGCTCGCGATCGATCACCGAGCGAGTCGCCGTCGGTGAAGCCGCGGTGAACCGCGCCAATCTCGAGGGACTTGGCAGCGTCAACGATCTGCTCCTCTATCGCCAAGGGCCCGGACACCCCAACTACGGCCACTACGGACCGATCCACGGCTCGGGATTCTCGGCACCGTACGGTCGCTGGGCTGCGACGTCAGCAGATCCGACGCTGCAAACGTTGCTCATCGCGAAGCTCGTTGCCGACGGTGACAGCGGCGATTTCTCGAACGGCGCTGACGATCAGGATGGACTCGAGTATCAACAGGCGTTCCCCGATCCCGCCGCGAAGGTTCGGATCGAAGCCGCGCGCGGTAACTATTGGGTGGGGCCGTTACCGGGTGTCGATCACTGGCACACATTTCTTTGGCGGCATTGGGGATTCGGACCTGACACCGAAGAAGGTGCGGCCTTGCTCGCAGCTGGTCTTGCGGCCGTCGCTGACCGATCACGCCCCGATTGGAGCGGATTGCCGATCTGCCCCAAGCCAGCGAGCTCGAGGCTGCTCTACGTACTCGGCGCGCTTGGGCTCCTTGGTGGCGCCTATCTAGCCTCGAAGGGGTATCGATTGTGGTCGAAGTCGGCTGTCTGATCACGGGGTTCCTAGTTGGTACCCTCGGCGCGCTCCTGTTCGTGATCACGTTCCTACAGTGGAAAGACCCTGAAGATTGATGTATTCTCGAGTCATGGGTAGTAAACCCACAGTCAAACCCGGATGCTGCACGCGACCGATCGTTCGGCCGGTAGCTCCCAAGCCGATCGTCCGTCCACTTCCCCCGAGGAGATGAGCATGGCCCGCAAGCGTCGCCACACCAAGTCCGCACGCGTTCGTGCACACCGCGCCAAGTTTGGCGCCGCTTCGCGCCACTGCTTCAAGACGAGCGCTGGCACGAGCTGGAAGGCCTTTGGCTCCTGCATGCGCAGCGAGCTCAAGGGCCGCAAGCGTCGTCGATAAGATCGTAGGTTCTCCTCGGCTCACTCCCCGGTCGGGCTGAGTTGAGACCGCGATCAACGAAAAGCCCGCACAGGTTTCCTCCCCTGTTGCGGGCTTAGTAGTCTTCAGGGAACGGACTTGTAGCAGAACGCGCTCGTCTCACACGTGCACTGGTAGCGCCATTCGTCGGGCGGTTCTCCACGCTGCTCACCTACGCACGAGTGATCGTCGTAGGTGATGTTCCAGACCGTATCGAAGCCCTGCGCCTCGCAGGTGTCACGAAGGTTTTTGGCCGAGTAGTACTCGGCCTCTTGCTCGGCGTACGTCACGGTCTTTTCCCAACCGCTCGTACCGAAGCCGTGATGGCGATCCATCACGCCCCAGAGTCCGATAGTGCATCGACTCTCGCCGTGGCCACCCGTGTTAGTGCCACTGACCGCGTTCGGTGTCGGACAGGGAGCCTGAACGCCACCATGGTGTGCGCAGCCGAAGATCAGATAGACCGATGACCACGCCGTGATCCACACCGTGAACACGTAGAGCGCGATGATCTTGCGCGTTAGTGGGGGAGGTTCGCGAGTCTCGACGAGGATCCGCATTCCATACATTGTTACATAGGGCGCGGAGAACGGCTGAAGCTACTTCGTTGCCTCGCCCGATTCGATCGCGGCGACGATCGCAACTACCATGCTGTCGTCGTCGGGGAGCTCGGTCACCGGCACTCCATGAGCTGGTGTCGCGTCGCCAAGCTCGCTGTTAAGGTTCTTTGCGACCATGACCACACGCTCGTGGGCGCCGATCGCACGAACCGCTGCCGCCTGCGCGCGTTGGTTGGGTCGACTCGTTCCATTCGGGAATCTGGTCATCTTACCCTCCATGGTCAGTACCGCCCCCCACGGGGGCCCACAAAGCGATCGTAGAACTTGTGGAGCGCAGCCACGAGCGCGTCCGACTGCTTGTTCGCAGCGTCGGAGACGCGCTCCATGAGCTCAGCAAATTCTTGTCGCATTTCGTCTTCGTGCTTTCGGTTCTCGGCGCGTTCATCGCGCATTTCCTGCATGAACCGCTCTTGAGATTCTCGCACCGATTCCTCTTGCTCGGTCTGTAGTTTCTCACGTTCTAGCGCCCATTGACCACGCTCGACATCGCAGGCTTTGCGCGCTGCCTCAGCCTCGCGCACGGCCGACTTGTAGTCAGCCCACAGCCGAATGATCACGTACGCAAATGCGAGCGCTACAAGGCCTAGAAGCCCGTACTGTTTTGCGTAGTCCAGTAGTCCCGGATCCACGTCTCGTAGTGTACCACCGACGCCAATTCAGTTGCTGTTGACCGTGGTAGCCGCGAGCAAGAGGCGATAGATCGTTTCGTCGTCCTGTGCGCCCACGAGCTTGTGGAAGCCGCCCATCTTAGGCAGGAACACCGTCGCTGGAACGCTGCTCACCTCGAATCGATCAGCAAATTGCTGAACGCTCGGATCCTTCGACGTGACGTCGTAGACGAGGATCGGGATGTCGCCGCGGTTGATGTTCGTGCTCGGCGCGTACGGCACGAACGGGTAGCCGAGACGTTGGAAGCCCTCCACCTGTTTCCAAAATCGAGGCAGATACTCGTGACACGCCGGGCACTGAGGCATCGCGAACACGACGATCAACACCTTCGCTTGAGAAACGTCGCTCACCTCGCCAGCCTACCAGTCCTAGGGGAGGATCGTCGGAAAGTACTGACCTTCATGCCTACGCCGGTAGAGCTTGTAGGCGATGAGCGAACCGAACGAGACGACCGCGACGAGGCCGACCCACTGCAACGCGCCCCACTCCGCGATCCCACGTGCGGAATCGATCTTGATGTCGGGTTTCTCGACGAGCTTTGCGCACGTCGACACGCATTCCTCGGTGCTCTTGCCTTGCGCCGTGCAACTCGAGTAGCAACTCAACCTCGCCGCGGTGTAGCGCTGGAACGCGTCGGACTGCACGCGCGTGCGCTCGGTCGTCTCCTCTTGGATCGAGTTCTCCGTGAGGTAGGCCATGAGCGCCTTGATGCCGAGCGCGACGCCGATCGCGATGCCGGCAATCACGATGATCAAGAGCACCGGCGCGATTCCGAGGCCGGCTTGCTGCTTGGCTGCGACGTCGCTCAGCGTCTTGAAGCTCGGCGAGTTCTCGGGATCGTACATGTGCTGATCGGTGGTGACGATGTTCACCTGTTCTAGACTCAGATAGACCGCCTTGCTCGACGGACCACGCAGAGCCTTTTTCATCGCGCCTTGCAAGCTGTCGACGTTCTCGCTCGAGATGTCGCCAGAGCAATCAAAGTCGAGAGCCTGTGAGCCGTCCATCCCTTGCCAGGAGAACAGCGTTGGCGCCTCGGGGAGCTCGGGCACGCCTTGATCACCGGCGGCGCGTAGCGTGCTCAACATGCCGCGCTGCGCGTTGTACGTCGCGAGCGCCCATAGATTGTAGGCCTTGACCTCGTCACACGTCGCACGGCCGACCGACAGCAAACCAGACACGTTGGCTGCAGCCAAACGCATGTTCTGGTAGGTCGTCTCCAGATTCGCGGTGATCGTTCGGATGCGATCTTCGTCGGCCATGTTCTGAATTGTATCGCGAATCTACTTAGATGCGCAAACCAACCGTCTCTAGCTAACCATCGTGTTGACGTACTGCAAGATCACACGAAGAAGCTGGACACCACCATTGACAACATTTTGATGCGTCAAGATCAGGTCACCATTGACGACGACTGGCGTCGGCAACACTGTGGCTGGCACAACGAATCCCGTCGGTGGTGCACCAGTGAGCAGCACCTGGAAACTGTCGATGATCATGTTCGCGTCGGCCGGTCGCCAGTTGCCTCTTCCACGACCAAACCAAATCGGGATCCCCGTCTGGTTCGGTCCAGGAATCGCCGTCGTGAGTTGACCAGTATCGGCCGCCGCGATGTTAGCCGCATTTCCTGTGAAGCTGTCGAGGGTCAAATCATCGATGCGGAGGAAATTCCTAAAGTGAAATCCCGGGCCTCGATCGATGTAAACGGGGATTCCGCCATACGCCATTGAAAAAGCCTTTCACATTAGGGCTTGATCTGGTTTCCATAGCCCGCGAGCGAGTCGTAACAGGCGATCTGCATGAGCACCGTCGACGGTGCATCGGGCGTCGCGTAGACGTTCATGTAATCGGCACACGGGCCATCGATCGCGATCAGCTTGCGCTCCGCAGCGCCGATCACTTCGAGCGACTCGAGATTCTGTGCGTCGGTTTCGCTAAGGCCACGGATGAACCCAACATCGAAAACGCAAGTCGAGGTTGGGCAAGTACCCCACAGCCGAATGTGCGCGCGACCAAACACCGGGATTTGTGCGATCAGCGTGCGTGCCGCCGGCACTGCTTGCCCACCCGTCCAGTTCACGAAGTAGTTCAACGGAAACCGCGAAACCGGCAACGGCAACACAGGCGGCTTCAGATAGAGATACGCGTGGAGCAACGGTTGAACGAACGGGCTTGCTGGGCTCACAGCACCAACGCCTGGTGCATTCGTTCCGAAGCCGAGCATCGTCGTACCATCGACGCCCGACACGTAGTTCTGCGGCAAGCACGTGTTGTCTTGCTCGAGCGGAAACGTGATGCCCATTGGATTGTTGACGCTCGGACTCTGCCTGGCATACGGGTAGAGGTAGATCGTTCCTCCAGCGGGTTGAATGCACGCCACGTTCGGGCCCAGATTGGTTGCAGGTGCCACCACACCACTCTGCGTCGCTTGTGCGAACACCATCGGCGCGTTGAGGCTCACACGCCGAGCACGATCGGGCGTCCCCGAAAACGTCTGCGTCGTGTTGAACGTCTTTTGACGGTTGTATGAGATCCAGAAACGATCCACCGTCGAGCGCGGACCGATCGCGATCGCCGCGAGCGAGTCCTGCAATCCTTGCTGTCCGGGCAACGGATACTGAAGGTTTGCAGCTGCGATCGTCGGATCAGCATTGACGACGCGCTGACCCCAGTTCGAAAAGTAGAGCTCGAACAGCGCTTGGTTGAAGAGTCGTGCATCGACAGGAGTGAAATCGTTGAACTCTGAAAGGATGGGCATCGATCACGCTCCAAAGGCTGTTTGCGGGATCGCTTCCGACGCTGCGATCGAGATCTCCCCGCCGGCTCCTTGCGAGACCGCGACGATCGCTTGCCCCGGCGCTAGGACGAAGACCACTTCACGACCGATCGGCAAGATGAAGGTCTTGCCAAGCGTTGGAGGACTGTTGGTCAGCGTCGATGACTCGTGAGCGAGCTGGACGGACACGGCACCAACGTTGGACACGTTCACGCGCATCGGAATTTGCCCGGCAACGAAAACGAGCGTCGGCTCGCCGCTACCCGCCGATGGCACACTCATCGTGTTGACTACCGAGGGCTGCATGGACCCTCTTTACCGCGCTTCGCTAGGCGGCGCGATCGTGAGTAGGAAGCCCTCGAAATTGAGCTCGACGCGAAGCGTGACGAGGCTCGTGATCGCGGGGAACGTGTCGGCGTCATTCGTTATCTGGAACTGCTCGCTCTTGACGAGATAGTAGGGATCCGCCCACTCCCACGTTTGCTCTGCGCTACCCTTGAGCATCGAGCGCAGACGCGTCGGGGCGCGCTGGAGAGGTGTCGTCTTGCCGAGATCGAGAATCGAACACTTCACCATCGACAACATGAACTCTTCGTCAGGCTGCGTGACGAGCGCGACGCCGTTACCGTCGAGCGCCGTGATCCGTGGGATCAAGCGATGGATCTCGAACGGCTTGTCGGTGGAGTTGAGGAACGTTCCTTCCGGGAACGTCTTGCCGGCTTGCGCCGACGTGAGCGTCACCTCGCCGTACATGCTCCAAGGTTGACGAAACGTGATGATCCGCTGAGCGAATCGGTCTGGTAGACGACCCATTTTTTCTGACTCCTGTCGCCGTTACATTCTTGGCGACGAATCCACACTACCAACCCTTACGAGATCTGTCATTTAAGCGCCCCTTGAGGTCGAGTCTCCTCGCACGGGTGTAGTCTCGATGAGTGCGCTTAACGAACGCTCGGAAGCAAGTCATCTACAAAAGACCAACTACCGGACCGAGAGCCTATCTCTCAGTGACAAACTCTGGATGGGCAGAGACCTTCGCAAAGCGTAAGGCTGACGAATCGCTAGCTATCTTGGCTTCTCCGGCCAAGGTTTCTGACCTTGTCGATCACTTTTTGGCGATGTGGAAGATCGCGCTGATCGAGCATCCACGTCGACAAATCATGTGGGGCGACATCACCGGATTCCTCGCGAACCTGAAGACCTGTCGCCCGATCGACATCCCAATCGGTGCCGCGATCGCATTTTGGGTTCTCCTCGAACCTGAAGAGCTTGACGACGAGATCCAACCGCTCGCCGCGGTCAACTAGTGATCGCGTTTCTCGTCTTCGCATTGGATATGCTCCTCGAGAGCATCGACCGAGACGACGCGATCATCCATGACCTTGTGGCGATCGTCGAGGATCCGCCGAGACCTTGGTGCCCATCGGATTGCCGTGGTTGCGAGCTCGCGAGACGTAGACGTGCACGCATCACGCGCTACCAGCGCGAATACGAGTTCCCGACGGCAACCGCACGCTACGTGAAGCTCGATCCCGCACGTCGTAGACTCGCCGAGCTTGGCGTCTCGAGCTACGAGGATCCGGGTCGGCTCATCTGAAACGACAACGCCCGCCGACCTTTCGATCGACGGGCTTCGGGTCCACCACTGCGAGTTGAGCGGCTCGCAGACCGCAGCCGATCAGGTGCCGGCCGAACGCTTGATCAGGCCGTACGCGTAGACCTTCACATCGGCGAAGGTGAGCGCGGTCGAGCCATCACTCGCGAGCTGCGAGATCACGAGCGGGGCTTCCGGCGTGAACACGCACTTGTACCCGAGCTGCTCGCGCAGCCAGACAGGCAGCACAAGCGCGTTGCGGTCGCGCGGTGACGGGATGCCGTTCTGCGCGAGCTCGAACGCGGGGTTGGTCGAGAACACGTTGTAACCGTGACCCTGCGGGTAGTCCTGCATCACGCCGACGGTGTAGTCACGCGTGTTGTAGAAGAAGTTGATGAAGGTCACGCGATCGATGTTGAACAGCGTGACGAGCTGCGGAGGATCCGACAGCGCGCCCGAGCCGTCTGCGAGAACCGGTTGGCTCGCGCCCGTCTGCGGACGGCAGACGCGCGTAACCTTGATCCCGATCCCGTAGATATACATCTCCCAGGCCATCGGCAGACCGTTCTCACCCGAGCGCGGCACGTTCGTGTCGACGCGCGTGGTGGTACGGGTGCCGCCCGAGATCTGCAGACCACGGCCGACGGTGAACGCCTCGACGGCGATCGACTGACCGTTCGCCAGCTGCACCGTTGAGTACAGCTTGTCGTCGATCCAATCCTCGATCGCGAGGACGTGCCCGTTCGGCAGCGTGAAAGTGTAGGTTCCTGGTGCTACGCCAACTGATCCAGCCATGACTCTGTCTCCTTGTTTCGTTGAAGGTTTGTGCTCTCGCGGGGGACGTCCCCCGACGAAAGCGGTGAATGATTAGCGACCACCACCCACGACCGTTGCGCCGTACGCGTGACCGATGCCGTGGATCGGCGGGCCACCCATGAGCGCGACCTGACGCGACGCGGGCGAGCCCGGACCCATCAGATTGATCGGCGGACGAGCATTCCCGAGCTGGACGCCAGCGACGCCAGCGCCGGGGGCAACGCCGCGCGCGTGCGGAACGTTGGCCACCGTCGAGAGGCCGAGCTGACGAAGATTCGAGATCCCCAGCTGACGGATGTTCGCGATGCCGAACGCGCCAGCGGTGCCCGGGGGCGGCGCGCCACCCGCTGCAGCCTGAGCAGCCACCTGCGTAGCGACCGCTGCGGTCGTCGCGGGCAACTGGACCGTGCCCAGCATGACCTTTTCCATCCACGCCAGACCGCTCGCGAGGAGCGCACCGACGGCCGCGCCGAGCGCCGCATGGCGCGTCGACTTCATCGCGTACATCACACCTGCGGTGCCGAGACCGGCCATGAGACCGATGAGCTCGCGATTCTCAGCGAGCTTGCCCGTCTGCGTGTGACCGAGCGTGATCGAAGTGAGACCCGAGACGCCGCCGCCGATCAGCGTGCCCCAGATCGGGTTGAGGCCTGGATTCTGGCCAAACTCGTTGAGGCCTAGAAGATCGACTTTTCCGAGCATTCGACGACGCATTGGTTTCTCCTGTGGGGTTTCCTTGGGGTGGTTACCGACGAGAACAGAACTGGCTCCCACCCTTTTGGAACTGCCAGCCTGAACGATTGCGTTTGGACTTCCCGACGAAACAGAGTCGGGCGTGGCGCTTGGTGCGCGGGTTGTAGACGCACTTGCACTGCCGCCCGGACTCTCGTCCGAGCTCGGCAGCACCTGATAGCGTCATGATCTTCGACATGTTTACCCGTTCGGGAAACGAACGGTGTTCCAGCGATTCAGCGATGCCGGACCGTACGAGTCCGCGATCGACATCGGCATGTTTCGCTCTGCCATCGCGGTCAGCATCGAGAACCGCGCCGCCGCGTCGGGATTGATCATTGGGCCCATCGCCATCGCGGGGCCGTACGGATACGCAGCGCCGAGGCCGCGCATCCCGCGCGCCGTCGCTGCGGCGACGAACATCTGCGCCTTGGCTGCGGCGCGCTTCGCCTTGAACATGAGCCACAGCTTCTTGAACGGGTTGAAGCTCGGCCCGCCGCCCTGACCGAGGCCGCGGAAGTACGTGTAGCCGAGACCGCTCATTCCACTCGTGGGCATGCCGTCATCTGCGACGTTGCCTTGCGAGAACGCGTAGTTTCCCACGGTGAACTCGTTGGCGACCGCGAGCACATCGGCAGTCGGGTAGTACCCGCCACTCGGTTGCACAACGCTCGTCCGCATGACTGCGTCGGGTCGCATGTAGTGCATATCTGCGCCGTGGCGGTAGTACATCATGACGATCAGAGTAAATTAGATCTGGTCCGATCACAAATAAACCCCAAGAGTTGCGATAGCTTATGTTGATAATGGGTGAGCCCGATTTGTTCATCAGTGAGCAGATCGAGTAACGTAACTACGTCGAAACATTCGACGACCGGACGTGCTCAAGCTCTCCCTTACGACGACTGCAGCCATTGCACTTCACGCAGCTAATCAGTCGTGGGTTGTGTTCGCTCAGGTGCACACACCATCTGATCCACGTGGACCGATCAAGATCGAGGGCGCGCGCGCCGCGCAGCTCTTACCGTGCATGCGATCGCTCGTGGTCAACTGCCCATTCGACGTGTTTCTGATCGGGTTGATCCCATCACCGGTGCCCGCCGAGCTCGCCGCGCAGCTTCACACCGAATTCGATGAAGCGATGATCCACGATGGTTGGTTCGAGCCCGTTGATCAACTAACGACACTGATCGAGCAGAACGGAACCGCAGCGCTTCAGGATCTACTCGCGGTCACTCACCCTGCGGGAATCGAAGACGACAGCATCATGTCGATCGACGATCTAGCGACGGCGCTCAACGTTAGTGTCGTGACGATTCGTCGATGGGTCAAAGCCGAGCAAATCCCATACCTCCGACATGGCCGTATCCTTCGCTTCGTCTACTCCGATGTGCTCGCAACCTTGCAAAGACGATGATCTCCGTGTCGTTTGATATGCTCGGTGTGAGATGATGATGCTGCCGGTTGTTGACCTTGCCCCAGGTGATCGCGTTTGGGCGTGTTGGCACTTGGGCCTTCAGATCTGGCGCATGGGAAATCCGATCGTCGTCGAGGGCCTCGAGTCTGACGGCACGGCTTGGTACTACGATCGCAGCGGACGTGTGATCATCAAACAACGCTTCACGAAGGAAAGATATCCGCCTGGCATCAAGCTCGAAGTCGAACGTCTAGCCAAGAGGTAAACCATGAGCAACGAGATCTCTAAGGAGCAGAAGTTGACGGCGATCGTCGTCGCACATCCATCGGGTCGAGCGTTTCGACCGTGCGCTCTCGAGCGAATCCATGGTGTGATCGTCGAGGACTACCGCAAGCTCTATTTCGACGCCGCCGAGCTCGGTTTCTCCTACTGCGAGTCTTTGGGGATCATGAACGGGTGGGACGGATCTTCGATCCCCGATGCGATCCCGCGCGAGAACCTCGATAAGAAGTGGCTGCTTGGCTACGAGCTCGGTCAAAAGCTCCGTCGGCTCGTTGTCGAAGCACAGTGAGCCGCGACGACGTCAAGACGGTTAGGCTCTCCGTCGACGAGATCATGTCGCCGTCGTGGGCTACCTGCGTGGCAATTCTCGAACGGATGGGACCACAAGCCGTGTTCGCGCTTCGTCTCGGGCTGATCGAGCAAGCTCACCGTCTGCTCGACGAGATGGCCCACATCGATTCACGTGCCGAGCTCGTCGACAAGCTTCGCTTCGTCACCGACGCGCTAGCTCACATGCCTTGGACGTGAAACTGCCTAGCTGATAGGATCCTCTCAAGGAGGATCACATGACGCTTTCTTTGATCGCTGCTCTCGTCATGATTGCTGGGATCCTGATGTTCCACCTCACCGACAAGACCAAGGAGCTCGGCCGCGCGATGATGTGGATCGGGATCTTCTTCGTCGTCGGAGAGCTCGCGTCGTGGCACGCGATCCAACTCAAGTGACGTAGCTACTCGACGATGATCGAGATGCGCCGTCGGGATCGCACGAGCTTCGCGACCGCTTCAAGAAAGTCCGCCGCGACGTCTGGATCGGCAAGGTCGAGCGTGACCTTGTGTCCGGTCGCGAGCGGCGGCATCGTCTTGGTACGTCGACGATCAGATGGAATCGAGATCTCATCGATGACCTCGGTATCGACTGCGGCCTCTCTCACTTGAGGACCACGCCGATCAGCGCGATCGCGCCGATCCCGACAACCGCAAGTGCACCGAGTGCAAGCCATTGCCGATTCTCCCACCACCACGAATCGAACGGGTTGTCGATGCCCAGTCCTTTTACTCCGGGCGCGACGCACGACGGACACGGTGGCGGAGGTGGGGGATTGTAGTACGGCCCGATCGGCTGCGTCGTCGTCTGGTACATCCCTTCGGGGTACGTGACGTGCGGGTTGATGTGGGGGTTCACGGCGGGATCCGTCGAGAACTGGTAGTCCGGGATCAGGCCCAGCTGCGGATGTCGGTAGTACATCATCCACCTCTCTTCGTGCGGAACTGCCGCAGTAGTTGACCTTGGCGATAGACGCCCGGCATGCGCGCCGCGCCACCATCCATTGCACACGTCGCGTAGACCTCAATGTGGCTACCCCGATCGGGGTTCGCCTGGTCGAACGCTTGCTCGAACGATCGGCCCGCATGCGAGTCGTAGGGATCGTGATTCACAACAAGCACGGTGAACCGTTTCTCGCCTTTGCGGCACTTGATCTTGCGCTTCATGGCTTCGGCTTTCCCCAGCCTTGACCCAACGTGACCGCGGTCGTGGCGATCGGGAACATCATTGCACCTAGACCATACACCAAGGCCCAGAACACCGACTTGTTTCGTCGGTAGCCGTGAAACGTTGCCGCCGCCGACGCGGCGACGGTGAGCGTGCCGGTGAACCACGACCAACTCAACCCGGTGCGCGTGTTCGCGAACATCAAACCGTGTTGCACAACGTCGGGATCGACACCAGCATCGACGAGTGCTTGTGCCGCTTCCGGGCGCTGCGCGTTGGGCACGCTCGCGAGAAACTGTGCGACGTCGCTCGCGGTTGGCGTCGGATTCGCAGCAAGGAACGAGCCAGGATCGATCGTGGCGGCATCGCCTAAGCCGGAGAGGAACGTGAGATAGGGTTTCTTCTTCATGCTCTTCCTCGTCGGAAAATGGCGATTCCACCTACGACTAAAAGACCCAACCCGATCCAGCGCAGGCGAGTCACTGCCATGTCGAGCTCGAGATCGTACGCCTTGTTGATCTCGACACAGCTAACCGGCGACGCAGCACACTGCGTCTTGAGTGTAAGCGCTGCGGCATAGTTCGGATTCACGAAGTTGTAGAGGCTGTCCATCATGCGTCGAAGTCCGTCACGCGCGCCGCCGGCGCTTCCACGTTGAACTTGTTTCCGGGCAAGGTCGCATCGAGCGCGACAGAGTAGGACGGATTGAACTTGGGCAGGAGCGCAATCACGTAGATGTGACCGTCATCGCTATGTTTATCCTCGGCGGTCACGCGCAAACGTGGAGTGATCCCGTTGTGCGCAAGCAGGGTGCTGATCAGGATCGCCGTGTCGTCACAGTCCCCAGCTTTGAACTCCCACGTGCGGCGCGCGCTCTGGTAGAGATCGATCCCTTCGACCTGACCATTGGGGTGCTTGATCGGCGCGATGTCACCAGAGTAGCGGACCCGTTTCTTGACCGCTTTGTAGATCGCCTTGGCCTCGCAGAGCCCATCGCGCTCGGGGCACTGCGAGGTGATCGCGAGCGCTAGCTTGCGCATCTCGGGGTCTTTGGTCCCTTCGTAGATCTTGCGCTGGATGGTCGCTAGCCGTTGCTCGATCGGCATTTCATCGCTCGCGCGGATCTCGGTGTGCATGTTGCCATCCGAGAACCCATCGATCACGGGGGCCTCTTCGGCCATTCCTTCGACTCGACGATAGCGCGGGCGTCCCAGACCGTTGAAACTGGTCGTGGCTCGTCGCTGTTGCCAGAGCATGACCCCACCGACGAGGACCAACCCGATCCCGATGAACGCAGAGATCTTTGCAAATCGGTCTTCGGACACGATCAGTAGGTTAACACAAGTCATGTTACCCTAGCGGCATGGCTACTTGGGCCGGCTCCATCATCGGTATCAACCTTCAGAACCAACAGGCGTACCAAGCCGGTGCCAACGGACAATTGACGGTCACGCAATTGCCGTGGCCCTACTCGCCCGGGGCTAGTGAGGCTGCGCTACAGATCGGCGGCGCCTTTGGTGTGACCGGAACGCGCAAGAGCGGAACGGTTCAACTTCCGTTGGCGTTGACGTTTCCGGTCAACGGTGGCGACGTTCCCATCACATCGGTTCCGCCACAATACTCGTGGCTCGCCGACACGATCGACGCCGCGAGCACGTTTTGGGAGACGATCAAGGGTGAGGGCTACGACTCCAATGCATTCACCTGCAAGCGCGGCACACGATGGGGCCGGTTCTCAGGCGTCTCTTACCAGGGATCGGTTCCTGGGTTGAATCCTCCCACCGTCGATGGTGGACACCCCGTTCCGGCGCTTCTCAATCTGATCGAAGATCCGGTCACGTCAACAGACCCTATTGGAAGGCAGACGGCCTATCCGGGAATTCCACTCTACATCTTCATGTACCCAGGCACGCAAGATGTTTGGGGCATCTTCCTCGTCACGAAGGACGATCACACTGAGCTCACTGCAGATACATACACGCCTGCATGGGTCAAAGACAAAGTCGGCACGTTGCCGTCGGGAAGTCGCAAGGTCGCACATGGCCTCTTCATGCGCGCGCGCAAGATGGATCCAGCTGAGGTCAAGGGCTATCTCGACAATGTCAAATTCATCAAAGACGACCAAGGCTGCTCTGGGTTCACGTTGAGTGGTATTGGATGGTTCATCGAGAACGCTGGTGAGTTCATCGTCGCGACCATTCTCGAGCTCGCGAAGGATGTCGCCGCAGCGATCGGCGGGATGGCTTGCGAGCTACTCAAAGATCCCGAGGCCGCCCAAGCGCTCGCGCTCGGCCTCTCGGTGATCGCGGGCGGAGCAGCCAAGGGACAAAACCCTCAATCGCTCATGCAAGCATGCCAGGCTGGACAACTACCACAGTGCCCGCCCGGCTACGTGATGAACATGGCGACGAAGATGTGCGCACCGGCACCGACGAGCATTCCGTGGTTGCCGATCTTGATCATCGGGGGTGTGTTGACGTTCCTACTGTTCAGTGGATCCGACAAGCCGAAGCCCGCCCCGGCGGCTTCACCCTAAGATTCCAAGCTCGTGATAGAGTAGAGACATGCTCGTATTCCGCGGCGCGCCCGCTTCCGGTTTTGGTTTCGCAAATTGGGCCGGCGACACGTGCCCATATCAGCAGATCGGCACCGGTGACGACGCGATCTGTTGCTACCCCGGTAACAACATGGCGATCTGTCCCAACGCCATTCCCGACTCGAGCTCGGGTGGCGGAGGTGGTGGACAGCAACAGCAACAGAGCTCATCGACGTGGACGAACGTCGGCGCTGGTAGCGGCGCGGCGATCGGTGAGTTCCTCAAGCACTTCCTCACGCCGCAGAGTCCAACGTGCCCGCCTGGTGCGGTCGCTAACCAAGCAGGCGCGTGCGTGCCTCTCACGCCGATGCCGATGATGCCGCCCAAGCCGTGGTACCAGAATCCGCTCATGATCGTCGTCCTCGGTGGCGGAGCGGTGCTCGCTTACATGATGCTCAAGTGATCGGAGGATCCCATGATGTTCGTCGGTCTTCGTGATACCCCGATCCCTCCTGGCCAGATCATTCCGCCCGCGAATGCGCTTCCACCAAACGTCACGATCGCGAGCCTCAATGAGCCTTGGTACATGACTTGGTGGGGCCTTGGCCTCATCGGAGCCGGAGCCTTCTTCGGCTATCGCTGGTACAAGGGACGCAAATAGCGTTAAGATCTAATCATGGCGCTCCGTGACGCGATCTCAGATCTCCGATCGATTCTGGCGATCATTCCCGGCGGCGGAACGGTCGATCAGAAGCTCGAAGACTTCAAGAACTTCATCAAGCAGACGGCCAAAGAAGGTGCCGAAGAAGGGGCTCAGGAAGTGATCCAGCCTTACATCTTTGGCCTTGGGGCGCTTGCTGGTGGAGCTCTCCTCATCGCGCTCGCTGCATTCAAGCGCACCAAGCGGAGCTCAGCGGGCGTCTCCGGCTCGCGCAGGAGCTGTCGATGACCGTCGGTGTCTCGCCCGGAACGTACACGATGCAACTCGGCGCGCCGTTCCCGTTTTGCCCACCCGACGAGCCGGGTTGGTACATCACACCACCGTTCCCTCCAGTTTCTTTTCCCGCCGAGATCGGTCCACCATCGGTCGGCCGATTTTGGGATCCGTACGCGACCGCATCAAAGTTGCGTGGCACTGGATTTGGGCAGTCGGGACTTGACTACACAGTGTTGGGTCTAATGCTCGGGGGCGTTGCGACGGCGGCAATTCTAGTGAGCATTTTTGCCGCCGGCTACAAGCATCGTCGATAGGTCTCCGCATCGCGTGGTAGTGTTGGATCACGACGCGCGTTGTGGTGCGTGGAGAGATTCCACGACGGGCATTTCGATTCCTTTCTGCCGTGTGAATCAGAGCGCGTCGCCTTAATCCTCCGAGCCTCGTGATAAGCTCTAGGAGTGCCGATTCGAGATCGGGATCGAAGAGCTGAATACGAGCGAAGGAGAAACCAAACTCCTGAGGCTAGAGCCGAGCGCAACAAGCGAGAACGGGCTCGATATGCTGCTCTAAGCTCAGAAAAGAAGGCTGACCTCGTTAGAATTTACAGAGAGAGAAGAGCTGTAGATCCCAGATATCGAGGCTACTTGCTACGAGGAACCAAGAAATGGCAGGCCAATAATCCAGATCACGTTAGGGCCTACCGAAAATTTCGAAGACTAAAAATTGAGTATGGAATATCCGTTGTTAGCTATCTGAACATGTTGCATCTCCAAAATCAGAGATGCCTGGTTTGCAAGACCAGCTTCGACGATGTTGCTGTTCAAGACTCTAGATTGGCGCGACACGTCGACCATGATCATTCGACCGGCAAACTGCGTGGCGTTTTGTGCCATTATTGCAATGTCATGATCGGTCACGCGAGTGAAAGTCCAGCTGTCTTGCGTAAAGCGGCCGACTACTTGGAGGCGTCAAAATGAACCTCGGGATTATCTTGGCGCCCTATGGTCAATTACCTCCAAACACTGGATATCCTTCAGAAATAGGGTATACTTATGGGGGAAGTGGGACATGGTTGTGTCCAGACGACCCTTATTATAATCAGCGCGGGGAAGCAGGATTTTACAGCGATACGCCGCTTGGTGGAGCAGGCCTAGGCATGGTGCCGACCGACGACGAGCTCACGAGTGAGTACGGTTGGACACCAATGATCTCGGGGTGGGTGACGACGAAGGAAGGGCGGTTCTCGGCTCCGTATCGCCCACCCAATAACTGGGGTCCGGCGGGCCCGTGGGCCGATTGGAATCGCCCGTTCCGACCTGGCTTCGGCGACGCGGCGCCCATTGCGCCACCCTCGATCCAAGACGTGATGGCGTCGATCAACGAGCACAACCAAAAGGTGTTCACGTTGACGATCGTCTCCACGTTCGCCGTCGCGCTGTCCGCGCTCCTGACCGCGATCCGCACGGCGAAGCTCATGCGCCAAGAGGCGAAGAAGCACGAGCCCTAGTATCCCACACGTAGCCGATCGCTACCTGATCGGACATGAGCGTTCGCGAGACGCTCGAGTTGATGACTCGAGAGATCTCACTCCATCTACGGACGTTCGAGCTCCTCAAGAATCGAGATCTAGGTATGGAAGCGGTCGCTAAGATCGTCGGCGACCGAGGACACCTATGGTCGATCCTCGTTGCTGACGAGCCTAACATTCATCGAAGATATCATAGAGTCGTCGGCTAGAGTCCAAGATCTTTTCGAGCTTGGCCAACAGTCAAGCGAAGCGTCTCGACGTGCTCAGGTTCGCCATCGGCATTGATCCTCGACACGACGAACCATCGAAACACATCGTCGTCTGAGTATCGGCTCATCGCTTGGAGCATCTCCACGATCGTCACGTCTCGCGTGACCTCTGGCATCACTCCTGGACGAGCTCCACGCGGATCGAGTTTCTTCACCTCTAACTCGGCTTGACGTCGTCTTCCTCGACGATTTCAAAGATCACCTTGAGCACGCAAGACGGGCACACCTTGATGCGTGACGGATCCTTGCCGCGTGCGAGGTAGATCTTGCAGAGCTTGGGACTAGGTGTGAAATCGAGTCCACATCCCGTGCACTTTCTGGGGCCATCCATTTTTAGTGCTCGGTGTCACTTCCGTTTGGCCCACGATCTTCGAGACCACGAACCAGATCTGCCATTTCTACCGCGGCCTCGGCTGGATCTTCGTACTTCCATGCGATCTCGACGATCTTCGAGGCTGTTTCTTGCGACACGCCGACGGCCTTCGCGCCTCGCGCGGCGAGCGAGAACATCACGCCCATCAAGAACATGTCTGGGATGCCTTGATCGGAGAGGTCTTGCACGGTGCTCGCGAGGAGCATGAACGCGTCTTCGAGGTCTTCTGCGCTAGCCATCACGGATCCTTGCTGAGGAGAATTGTTCCTCGGGCAATGTGAGCGGTCTGCACGCGAGTGTCGACGAGGATCTTGTCTCCTCGATCGCGAAGCTTGCGACAGAAGTTGAGATCCTCACCTTCTTGATCAGTGAACACGAACCGATCATCAAGTTGGAGCTTGCCTAGGTTGATCGCCATCACCGCAGCACCGATCGCGTCACATTCGACAACGGTGAGTGCAGTTGCGTCGGTGATTTTCACGGCGAACAGCTTGTCGTGCTTGCGCACGTACACCGCGAGGCCTTCGCCACCACGACGCTTAACCGGCGCACCAATGATCGTCGCATCTAGATTCTCACCTGAGTGGATCATCTCTAGAAGCTGGAATCCTGAACTTGCATATTCACTCGTCACGACCCACGTGTCGCTGTCGATCATCAAAAGCCAATCAGCGTTGGCTTGCATCGCTGCAGCGAGCATGAGGTTTCGAGCTCGATCTATCCCACACGTGTCGACGTTGATGAACGCCGCAAGCTGGACCCGTTTCTCGTCTTGTGCGAGCGCAGCACCGAGCTCGGTCCACATTCGAGCTTGCTCAGCCTGAATGTGCCCACGGTAGGCCGGAAGCCCCAAAGCGAGACGAAGTGGACCGTGCTTGGTTGGGTTTGGTATACTCTCTTCGGTCATGGCTCAGTTCGCGCTTCCTACCTACCGCACGGCGGCAGACGTGTTGGAAAAGGACAAGGGCTCAGGGTTGCGGCTCGCGGGTTGGACAGTGGCGCGTACGATTCTGATCGCGCCCGCCATGATGGTAGTAGGAATCGATGCTAAACGTGCATTTATGGGCGCCGCGATCGCAAGCGGCCTCATGAGCGTGTTCGTGTTGCTGCGCATCTTCGATGCTCGTCACACCGGGCTTGCAGGCCTCAAGCGGCCCCGTCGGTATCATCGGTCTTCACGCGCCCCGCGGCGATGAGGATCGGCAATGCCGGCCACAAGAGGCCGATCAATAGCGACACGAGGAACACAAAGAAACCGTTCCTTGGTTTATCTGGCTCCTTAGGCGTTAGCTGATCCTTGGGGTGTCCATCGATACAAATCAAGACGTATGCGCTCGCGACAACACCCGCAGCGATGACGTAGTGAAAGCCGAAGTCATCGAACACGACCCAACTGATCCCAGCACACGTCAAGAAGATCGCGATCCAAAAGATCGTCTTCACAGGAAGCCACCGCAACCTATCCATGCGCGAGCAAAGTCTAGCGCCGAGGCCTCGAGATCTTCTTCGGTAGTCTCGACACAAGCAAAGGTTACAAGGTTCGATTTGAACTTATCGAGTTCTTGGCAGTAGACACGAGATCGCTTGCGAAGATGACGGCCCGCATTTGCGAGCTTCAGGGGAGGTGGTTGAGGTTTTTTAGATTCGTCTGCCACCTTCAGAGCCTACAACATCGCGCGGAGGTATCGCCGCTTGGCAACGCAGAACCAACAGCGACAATCACGCTTGGGCCGACGGACGCGCTTTCGTCGTTCGCTCTTCGAGCTTGCGATCGTCGCCGTCGTTCTCGTCACTTTCTTCGTCGTCGTCATCTTCTTCGGGCTCGTCTGGCTCATCTGGTTCCTTGCCTTGCATCTGTGCCACGAGCGACTGGATCACCTCAGCCTTGTACGGGAATGGTGCATCAGGCAACAGCACGTCCATCATCATGTCGAACTGTTGTTGCATGAAGAGCTCGACCATCACCGGAATTGGCATGCGTTGCTGCATCACGATCATTGCGGCCTGCAAGATGTAGTTCGCAACCTGATCCGGCTCGATGCCATCGATCTTGTGTGTCGCCTTGTCGAGCCTGGGCGGCTTCATCGTGGCACTTTCGATCGCGCGCGCCACGCCCGTTCGCATCTTCAAGACCTCGGGCATGAGTGGACCGAACCATTCCTCGTCGGTGCGACCGTGCCGTTTCGGTGGCCCAGCTGGAACAGGAACGGGCGTGGAAGCTACAGGTGCAGCTTGTTGTGGGATCGGTTGAGCGGTTCCGTTGGAGCCGCCTGAGCCCTGTGAGTTAGGAGCAAACTCGAATTGCGTCGCGCCACTCTTCTGTGCCGGCGAAGACACGTTCGGACCAGACAGTTGCTGTTGAACCGGTGGCGCTGGAGGCGCGTGCACGACACGCGGCGGAGGTTGCGGCTGTTGCTCTGCTTGAGCAGCCTGTGCTGCGTACATCGCCTGAGCAGCAACCGCTTGCGCCTGAGCATGGGCGACCTGTGCTTGCGCTTGCTGCGTCGCAATCGCTTCTTTCGTCTTGCCCGCCATCCAACGCTGAGCCATATCGGTCGCGCGCTCGATGCCATCCTTGATCAACGTCACCGGCGTATCTCCACCCTGCATCTGTGAGAGGTTCTCCATCACCTTTCCTTGGAGCTCGATCACGCCGCCGAACGCGCGCGAGACCTGGTTCGTGATCACGTCGATGCCGTTCGAGCTCTCACGTGCGAGCGCCACTGCCTCGCGTGGGTTCATCATGAACGGGATCAATTTCTCTACGCTCGCCTGTTGAGCTCGTGCTTGCTCCTTGGCGACTTCGATCTGCATTCGCTGTTGCTCTTGGAACATCGCGATCAGTGGATCGTGTTGACGACCCTGCGTCACCATCTGCTGTTGCATCTGCGTGAACTGCTGTTGCATCATCTCGATCTGACGCTGTGAGTTTGCCGCCATCTGCGTGATCAGATCTTTCATCTCACGCTCACGACGCTCTGCCTCACGCTCGCGCCGTTCGGCTTCTGCGTTCGCAGCGAGCTGACGATTGTTCTCCTTGAGCGCTTCGATCTGAGGGTCGATGCGGTTCGCTGGGCCGTCTTTGATCCCCTGAGCTAGCTGCGTGACGATTGCAGCGAGCTCGCTGAATCGAGACTCGAGCCGCGCAGTCTCGGCGCGTGTGCTCTCGCGCTGCGCCGCGATCGCAGCGTCGTACTTCTGTTGGAGCGCAGTCTCGCGCTCGCGGGCCATCTGCGCTTGCATGTCTCGGATCGTTTGTTCCATCGCCGTGCGCGATGGGTCGAACCCTGGTTGGTTGGACTGCATCCCGTACCCGTAGCCCGTAGGGGGTGGCGTCGGATAGTAGTAAGAAGGTTGCTGATAATTCGGCTGCGGAGCCGGGAACTGACCCACACCGGGAAATACGGGGAGGCCGTTGGGGAAGGCTGAGCTCATAGGTTGTCGCACCTGAGGTTGGGGTTGTGGGAGCTGAGTCGCAGCGCCAGCAAGCGGCGGAGGGGTCTTCTCTGGATACTCGGACGGGCTGTAGAACGAGCGCCAGCGCATCGTAACCGACTGCGGCTGTGACGAGTCAGTAACCACGATCTCGTAGAGCCCGCCACCCGCCCACGCCGTTACGAGCCACTGTTCGAGGCCTCGAACGTCATCCTTCGACCATCCAACTCCACCTACTCCGCCCTCTTCCGTTGAAGGGAGAGGAACAGGTGACCGCGTGTTTCCACGGAGTTTCTCAACGCGTACGATGAGTGGCTCGTTGAGTGTATCGAATTTGGCCGGATCGAACGGCATTGCTTGGGTGTTCGTCGGGGCTTTGGTCACGTGTTAATCCTTATCTCTAGTGCTAGTAGAGCGCAAATTTGCTCTGAGGACAGAGAGTCACTAGTATCGCCTCGAGATGAGTAAAAAGCTCGGAAAGCGCCTCGGAAACGTCGATCAAGCAGCCAAATTAGGAATGTTCCCAGATCGAGTGTTTGAACGATCTCAAGGATGTTGGAATTGCAGACATTTCGATGTGGACAAGGCCAAAGACCTCTGGTGGCAAAAGGCGCGTGCCTCCCTCCTAGCCAAAGGAGTGCAAATCTCTTTGACATCCCCCCACGGAGAAAATGACCCTAGAGTGATGAACATTCGTAGAATGGTTCCCGATTTTGATGGAGGACTCGAGCGTGGAATCTGGGGCGTCTGCAAAGCTGGTAAGGGTGGAGGAGACTTCATTGCCTCAACTTATCTCTGTCCTAGTTGGACGGGTGCGCCAGGCGCTAGCGTCGCGCGCGGTGGTGAAGCCCCTGATCTACTCCCTGAGGAAATAGCTGAGCGGCTAGGAGATGAGGACAAGAAGGGAAACTGAGATGGATATCTCCATTTACATGCTCTTGACTCCAGCACTTTGGTACCTCGGAAGTCGCGCCAGGATTTCACGATTCATTTGGAGTAGATATAATTCAAATTTGAATGAGTTCATGGATTGCCCGGCATGTGTGGGCGCATGGTGGGGCTTGCTCCTTGCGCTGACTATCGGCCGAGCCTACGACGTCTCGTTCTTTGGAATGCCGTCGACGGGCGGGCTTACACCCATCGTAGTTGGGCTCTCGATGATTTTCTGGACCCCCCTAGGAGCTGGGCTCATGCAAGCCGGCTTTGACCGAGCTGGCTCAGCGATCGCGGTCTGTGCATGCCCAGCCGACGATCACATTGAGCGTGGACGGCACCATGATCCGGGATGCGCAATGTACTCCCTTGAGGGCTCGGATCAGTAATGAAAGAGCCAACTAAGGATAAGGACTATTATCTCTCTCAGCGTAGAAAACGAAATTCTCCGCCGCGTGACTGGAACACTCCTTATTACATACAGATGCGAGATGCCGAGCGAAGGATCTACCGCGAAGCTCTTGAAGTCTGTGACGGCGATATGGCCCAAGCCTGTGGGGCACTAGGAATCAGCGAAACGTACTTTCTTCAACGCGCTCACCGTTTGGGAGGTGTCCTTCCCAACGAGCCGCGCATCGAACCTAGCTCGGTCCGCTCTGCAGTCCGATCTGCAGTCCGCTCCGGTGCAGAAAATAGACATGCGTCACGTTCGAACCACGATCCTTCCCCCGAAGACATCGATCCTGATCAAGATCTCTCCTCCGATGGAGACGCATGAGCGAGCGCTCGTATTCACGGTGTCAGGACGAGACACGGTTCGCATCGAAGAAATAGATCGTGAGTCTGTGTACGTGATCAACCAAACTGAAAAGATTGCTCCGATCCTATTCGTCGTCGGGCGGAGCGAACAACCCGCGTGGATAACAACGATCCAGAAACTACTCGGAGGAATCTAGTGGCTCAGGTAACGCTGTCGATGGAAGAATACCAGGCACTTCAAAAGGCGCGTGCTGAAGCTGAGACTGAATCCGCAAAGCTTCGTAGTGATCTCGTGCAAGCAAAGCTCGGCGATCCATCAAGTCTCGTGCGCGCTGTGAACATTGTTGCACGCGACGCGATCGCGATCGTTCGGTTCGCGATGGCCAACTGTCCACCCGAGACGATCCGCAACTGGCCGTTCGAATCGCTTCGATCGATCGCGAACCGGATCGCAACACTCCCCGACTACACATCCGACGATGCTGAGCTCGCGCGTGAGATGCGCACGATGGCCAAAGAAGCCGAACGCTACGCACAGAAACGTGCCGTCGAGGGAGAACCATACGTGGCACCACCCGATGGGACTAAGGCGCCAACACTGGCCGATCTCCAGGCTCTCGATCCCAACATCGGGCGTTGAGTCTCCCCGCGATAAGTTAGTCTCTTAGAAATGGATGTGACTACTCTCGAAGATCTCAAGCTTGCCTTCGATTCCCTTACTGGTCGTGAGGTCGAAGTCGCAAAGCTACTGACTCGTGGTTTGACCAACCATGAGATCGCAAAGGAGCTCGAGGTCAGCGTGAAGACCGTTGACACCCATCGCATGCACGTGATGAAGAAGCTCGAGATGAGGAACAACGTCGAGCTCACGCGCGCGGCGCTCAAGATCGGATTCGCGACTCTTGATTAGTGGTCGTCTCCGTACGCTGTGATATGTTTGGAGGCAAGGCGAGCCCTCGACAAGCAGCCCCAGGCATCCTCACTCTTGCCCCCTCAAGTGAGGATGCCCCTTCCGTTTCTGTGATACGCTGAGGAGCATGTTTCGAACGAGCAACAGACTTCCGGTTTGGTCTCCGGTCGTGAAGAGCGATCCAGCATGGCCAAATCGGCTCATGTTCTCGGGCCTCGGCGATGACACAGCTCCGTTGATCCCGACGCCGCTGAAGATTCTTGGCGGCTTGGTTGTGGTCTTGGGCATCGTGCTGATCCTCGAACACGCAAGGTGATCTCCTCGTCGAGCGGTACGCTCGATTAATGAACATCGAGCACCTCAAGAAGCACTTCGAAGGTCTCGCTGACCAAGATCCGATCACGGCGCGCATGCTGATCGAGATTATCGTCAAGCTCGAGGCCTATCGGGGCAAGTACAACGAGGTTCTCCTAGCTCATGCGCTACTTGGCTTCTCAGTTGCAATGTGCATGGACGCGTCTGGTATGACTCGAGACGATTTCGTAGGAATTGTGGACGAGATCATACGTGAGCTAGGTGGGGACTCGACCCCCCATGCAACAGCCTAGTCAGAAATCGTATTTCTGACTGGAATAGTCGATCTTTTGCTTGGTTGGATCCGTGCGACAGCATTAGTGATCCGTTGGCAGACCAACACAATTGGAGGTTTGGTGTTCTCCACCTGTATATATTCCTCACAAACGATCATTAAATTGTAAGGGGTCCCCAATGTAGGTATTTCAATAGAAGTTACAATTTACTTAAATACCTATAACTCCACAACAAAAAAAACGACCTTCCGGGGCTTTACAACATTTTCATAAAAAAGATCTAATAAACTAGAGATCAAATACTTGAGAAGTAGAATTTTGGAGTTTGTACTTTGTGATACATCAAAATTGACCGATTTTGAAAAAATGGACTCTAGCCTCGCTGAGACAAAATTTAGACCGTTTCCGCACCCAGCGCGCGGATCGATATAAATCGTCGCGTGGCGCCCCCGTGGAACGCGTGGAACAGGCCTTCAGCGCGATCGACGCGAGGCGAGCAAACCGCCCACGATCAGTCCACCAACTCCCACCCAAATTTTCCTATTCTCGTACCAGGACTGTGCTGGGGGTGGTGGTATCGTAACGGTACTACCGTCTGGTAGCCTGGCACCGAAGCTGGGTAGCCTACCTAGTGCCACGTCGGCTTGCTGGATCGAGATCGAGCCGCGGAGGTCGCGTGACAGCGCAGCGATCGTCGATCGGGTCTTGTCTTCGAGCTCGACCGAATCTTGGAGGAGCGGCAATTGAGGGAGCACCTCGTCGAGTTTGTTCAACGCCGTGAGGATCACGCCTTGCCACTCGAGCGGGTACGCCGTCTTGTTGAGCAACGTCAACGCCTCGATCCGAGCGTTGGGATCCCAGTCTCCGGCGATCGTGCCGGCGAGCGCATCGCCCGCAACGCGCGACGTGATCCAGGCCGTCAAACCTTCTTTGCGCGGCTCGAAGCCTGTTCTCCACGTTCCTCGGCTCCATGCCGTGATCGAGCGCATCATCTTCACGCGCGGCGCTGGTGAGGTCGTGTTGATGTTCCCGACGATCGCCGCTCCATCGGCTCCTACCGCGTCTTGGATCCGTCCAGGCTCGAGGAGTAAGGCCGTCGAGAACAGCGCGAGCTCGCTCGATTGGAACGTCGCCGCGCGCACCACGCCATCGTCGAATGCCGCGTCCAGGAGATCATCCATCGCCACTTCGACGGTCGCCCAAGGCACATCGGCGCCATGCCACCAGTTCAGGAGGATCGACGCATTCGCGAGCGCCGTGGTGACGTCAGCCATCCACAGATTGTATCTCAGTTAGGGTTTGATGAGCGACCTCACGCGACTCGTCTACTACGGATGAACCGATCGATCTCAGCTTGGGCCTCGCGCGTTCGTTCGATGATCCGCTTCCATCGTTGACGGTTGAGCTCGTTTTTCTCGGCGACGTAGGCCTTACGAGCCTTGGCTTGCGCCATGTGCCTAACGCGCTTGGGCGCCGTTGGGTTGCTTCGTGTATAGGTCGGCGTAGATGTCGATCGTCGTTTTGCCTTTGAGCTTGTCGAAATCTTCGTCGGAAACATCGGAGCCGACAACGGGGCGCTCTTCGCGCCACGAGTCGCGGATGTTTCGATCGTTGTGGATGGGGAGCGCGGTTTCGCTCGCTTTGAGCTCGCCATTGCGAATGAACTCCTTGACCGCAGCAACGGCGGCTTCTTGACTCTCAGCGACGGCGTAGACGTCGTGAACGACGATGACATTGAAGATCTTCGGCATGTTGGTTACCTCGAAATATTCACATCTTGGATAGATACAAACACGCCACGAATGAGATCGCGTGAGCACCATCTTGGCATCTGGATGTTGTGGGCAGCTCACGCTCGCCTCGGCGAGCGTTGCCACTCATAGATCTCTTTCCATGCGGCCTCGCTGTAGCAGCATGGCCCGTGTTCCCCCTCGGGATGACGGTGCGGATCGTTGAGTTTATGCTCGTTGGGATGTTTGCATCCCGGCGTGTGACAGATCATAAATCCGTTTGAATGATCCATGAAGCACGGATAGCGTCTCTGGATCTCGTTCCTGCGCTCCATGAACTTGACTTGATGGTCTTGAGTTCCGTAGCTCGGATCGATTCGAAGCATGCGTTGGAAGAAGCTCAATCGATCTCCTCGGAGACAGAGAGCACGTTCTGTGCTCCGTTTCGGCCGATCTCGTTGATGATCGACTCGATGATATGCGGCGCGTATCCAGTCTCCATCAAGTGACGAATCACTTGTCGATTCGTGAGCACAGCACGAACGCTCTCGGATAGCGCGCCGGGAAGATCGGTCAGGTTGATCCGAACGTTGACAAACCTTGGCATTAGTAGACCTCTCTGATCGCGTATGCCGCTTGGTACAGGCCTCGTTCCCATGCGATCTTAAATGCTCGACGGTAACGATCATTCTTGTCGTTCTGCAAAATGATCGTTGTGTAGATCGCGTCTTGGCATCGCCAGCGAAGCATCAGATCTTGACCGAACGATACGCCGTTGGCCTCATGGGCTTCGAATACCGGGCGCAAGATATCGTTGTACAGCGCGCCACCACCATCGGATTCTCCGACGTAGACCTGCAAGCAACGAAGTGCAGCGCGCGCAGCTGTCTTCTCTCTAGGAACGTTTAGATCTAGAAGGAGATCTTGTGCGCGCCAGTAGAGTGCAGCGCTCTTCGTTGGATTGGGAGACTCAAGAAGAGCCTCCAACCACTTTCGATCTTCTGAATCACGGTTCCACGTAGGCAACGTGTTGCCGCATAGTGCGAATGCGAGGCGCACCGCGTTCCATCCAAACCGCCACGGGATCGAGAACCAACCGGCTGATCCTTTGGGGCCGGTGTTTTGAGCGAGCACATCGGCTAGCTCGGCTAGATCATCATCGATCTTCGGCCGAGCCGGCTTGCGCTTGATAGTCCTACGCGGCCCGAGCTTGGCCATCGCCGACCTTCGCCATGTAGAGCTCGATGCGCTCGAACACCTCGGTGACGTAGTTCAGAAGCTGCTCGAACACGTTGAGGCCGACGCTGATCAGCTGTAAAGCCCATGTGGGGCTGATGTTGATCAGCTTCTCTAAGAGGTCGTCTTCCACTTCGCAACGTTATCAAACCGCGAGGAGAATCTGGTAGGATCCCAACATGCTCGTATTTCGAGGCCTTGGACTTTCCCCGGACCTAGTACCACCCGCGGGTACGAGCTCGTACTCATTCGCCTCGCTACCCGGCTTTACGCCGCAGACGCCCACGTTCCCTACGTCGGTGCGGGCTGTAGCGGTTCCCGGTGCGCAGATCAACACCGACGGCACGACGATCGTGATGGATCCGCTCCGTCCACCCGCAGTCGATCAGGGTGGTGACTACCAGACCGGACAGGACGGCTCGACGCCTCCACCTCCGATGCCGCCACCTCCACCGATCGATCAGACGCCCGTGTCGCTACCACCACAAGCAGTCGTGGGCCTTTCGCCGCTTGGTTGGGTCGCGGTCGCTGCGGTTGGTCTCGGTGTGTGGTGGTTTTTCTTCGGTCGGCACTAGCCAAATGATGGCTCGTAGCCGGCATTGATGAGCGCTAGCTCGAGATCTGCCGAGAACTCAGCATCGACCGATCGTCGACGTTGAGCATACTCCCAGAGAAGATCTTGGGCGGTTGGGTCCTTCACGCTGAGCGGAACCTTGCCGCGGGGCGTGGTTGGATACTTGTCACTCTGAAACTCCCCATTGATGAGATGCGCTCCCATGATGCTCGATCTCGAATTTGGTTGGTCTGAGTCCCATTGTCGTTCTCCTATTTCTCGTTGGTCTTGGGTTCTAGATCTGGTCCTATCGGATCTTCTTCTTCGGTCAACGTCTCTGCTGATTCATCGAAGGTGAGCCCGCCATCGATGACCTCGAGACGAGGATCAGTCTTGCGATAGATGCGATACGTTTTGTGACCGCCCGTTGCATCCATCTCGATCGTGAAGTCTCGCGAGACGTGCGGCGACCGAAGTTTTTGGGCAAGTGTGTTGGGCGTCTTGTAGAACTGGATCCCGCTTGCGTCGGCAAGGGTCTCTAGCTCTAGGAACAGCGCTTGGAGCGCGACCTCGCGACCCACGTTGGCAGGGCCGAATCGTGGGCGGTACGCGACCCACTTGCGAAGGAGCTCGACAAGAGGATCTCCTTCGTTCACGAACGCGTCGCGCTCGCGCTGTAACACGTCCATGAGCTCGTCGATCGCTTCGGGCTTCCAATTCATCACGCGGGCGACGACACGACTAAACGTCGCGAAGTCGGCCATACGGCTTGTTTCGTTCTCATCGCTTTCATCCATCGCGCCAGATCTAATCTCCTCGATGATTCGATTTACATACCAGAGGTACTCTCCAACAAGCCTTGGCCGTAATGAGTTGATCTGCTCGCAGAGCTTGCCCATCCTCTTGAATCCGGTTCGTCGATCAAGACGAAGGATCACACAACGGTCTGCGACGTCTTCTCGACGGAAAGAGGTTGGATTCTTGGAAGCAACCGCGATAAATGCGTGAGGCTTGATGATTACTTGCTCGTCATCGGAATACAGCTTGCGCTTGATGAATTTGCCAAGAGTCGTATAGCTACACACTGCATCTGCAACCCATTCGATATAGCTATCTGTGTTGTCGAAGATAGCAATTGGGGCACGAAGTAACAGGACACCAAAATCATCTTCATGGTGTTTTTGGATGATGATCGGTCTGATGTCTCCCATCAGCGCAAGTTGGATCAGTTGGATGCCGGCGCTCTTGCCGCTACCGGCGGCGCCCTCGAGAATCAACAGCGGCTTCGTCGGCATCATATCGGGGAAAGCAAGAGCAAACACCCAGATCATCAATGCCATTGCTTGTTGCTGAGGCGTGATTCCGCTCATCCCAGATTTGGAGTAATTTAGATCTGTGAGCTGTTTGAACAAGATATCATGAGGGCCAACATCAGATTGTGTTGGCAATCCTCCATCGTCATCGGCGAAGAAGATTTCATCTTCACCGTTTGAAATTAGCTCTGGATCTTTGTCTCCTGAGATCTTCCACATCTTTCCGTTGTACGCCGAGAGGTAAGCCGTACGTGATTTAGAGACGAACGCAGAAAACCGTCTGAGCTCGACGATCGTTGCGTTCTCGTAGGCGTGTGCGTGAAGGAATTTGTAGATGGCTTTACCGTAAGCATCATGATCGGCAATGCCATACATGTTATAGAGATACGAAGTGATTCGATCTCCACCCCTCTTGGAGATGGGGGCAATGTCTCTCGAGCTGCCGATCAGCATGAAGAGACCGCCATCCTTCGTACGGATGAATCGAGAGCCTACGCGGTTTTCTTGCTCGATGATGTAGTTCCAAGCCGCCTGCTTCCGACCATATGCGTTGAAGTTCTTATCGTTCAGGATGCGCGTGATCGACAAGCGATGAGCAGCGGGATCCATCATCCAGAGCGAACAGCCTACCCTTTCACGGGGAGGCGTAACCTCAGAGAGCTACGGAGGAAAGGTTCTCCTCGCAGCGTGTTCTACTCTTCTGGTGGAAGTGATCGACCCTCGTCCGGGGCCCAAGCGCGGTTGGTTTTGGGTCCCCACGTCAGCGAAGGATCAGCTCAACTTCTCACCAGGCGTCGACTACACGCCCGTGGTGATGGGCAACGAGCGAATGCTCATCCATCGAACCCATCTACCGTTGCTTGGTGCCACGACGCCCACACCACGTTGGCAGACCGAGCTCCGAGACCAACAAGCTTGGCGAATGCGCGATGACGCGACCGAGCCGCTTGGCTTCAAGCTCAGGCGACATCAGCATCAGGCCGTAGATTTCATCACTCGTCGACGAGGAACACTCCTTGGCGACGAGATGCGCGTCGGAAAGACGCTCGCAGCGATCATGAGCCACGATCCGTTGAGCGGCAAGCTCATTGTGGTTGCTCCACTCATGACACGCGCGGTCTGGCTCGGTTGGCTCAAGCGCGCGTTTCCTGCGCTCGAGATCGGCGTGTGCCTCGGCAGCAAGTTCGATCCTGAGGTGGTGCGGAAGCCGATCATCTTTGCGCACTACAACATCATCACGCGCTGGCAGGCGCCGATGGCACCGGGGACGGTGATCTTCGACGAGGCGCACATGCTGACGAATCCCAAGACGTTGCGCTCGAACGCAGCAAGTGTGCTCGCGATGTGCGCAGAGCGCGTGATCGCGATGACCGCCACGCCGATTTGGAACCTACCGCCGAATCTGTGGCACGTGCTCGGCCTCTGCGAGCCCGGCGCGTGGGGGAGCCATTGGGATTTCTGCATGCGCTACGGAGCTCCTCAGCCAAGCGCGTACGGCACGAGGTTCACGGGAATCTCTAACGAGGACGAGCTCAAGTTGCGGCTCACCGAGATCATGTTGCGGCGGTTGTGGAAGGACGTGCAGGACGACCTTCCACCGATCACGCGAAACGTGGTCGTCGCCGAAGTCAATGAGACGATGCGACGCAAGCTCGACGTGCTTGCGGGCAAGCTACGCACCGAGCGGACGAACACCGTCGGCAACATGGCTCACTACCGCAAGGAGTTGAGCTCGCTCAAGCTCGCCGCGACGGTCATCGAAGCTCAACGATGCATCGAGAACGGCGAGCCGGTCGTGATCTGGACGTGGCATCGCCAGTTCGCCGAGAAAATCCGCGATTATTTGGGCGAACAGTGCCACATGATCCACGGCGATTTTCCCGTCGACGATCGCGAGGAAATCATCGCCGCATGGAAGGCCTCACCGAGACCGATGGCGTTGATCTCAACGATGCCGGTCGCGCAGGTTGGCATCGATCTCTCACACGCCAAGTATGAGATCTTCGCCGAGCTCGACTACACGCCGGCGATCATTGGCCAAGCCGAGATGCGCTGCTACCGGCCCGATCGGCCACTCAGCGTGACGTACGTCGTCGCCGATCATGTCGTGGATCAGCGAATCGTGCGCGCGCTCGTGAACAAGCTCGGCGCGAGCGAGCCGCTCGGCGTAGGTGCCGCGGTCGATGCGATCGATGCACTTCGGCTCCACGTGTTCGGCGAAAAGGACGAGGGAGACATGGCCCGCTTCCTTGATGACATGCTCGCGAGCGACGCCTACGAGGGGGAGGATTGATGCGTTGTAAACACAATCCTTGTTTCATGCGGACTATGACGGTCCGCACTGAGTATGGTGTCGTTTCTTCTAAGTGGTGCCCATGGTGCAATGGTTGGGTATCACCTGGTCCTTCAAATGATTCTCCACCCGAGGTGCAGATCGAGATCCGTGCAGCGGAGATTGCTGCAGATCTGGTACAAGGAATTGGGCTAGGTGGACATCTGCCGAGAGCTGTCGAAGAGGATCACTGCTGGCACATGTTCGATGACGATGTCGACATGCCGTGTTGCTACTGCGGACAGTCTTACGTTGCTGTTGCATCTAGAACGGAGTGTTACGTCGCGGCGCTCGCTCGCCAAATCGCAACCCACGATCGCCAAATCGTGACCCACGATTCGGTGTCGGACCCCCCTGATAAAGTGCGTCGAGAATGGGATGGAGACGACAACTTCAGATGAACGTGATCAAGTCGAATTGTTTGCTCTGCGGTCGCAAGCTCTGGCCTGCATCGAGCGACTACGCGCGCACGAACGGCTTCCAGATTCATCCCAACGCGGCCAACAAAGCGAACGGCTGTCTCGTCAAGTTCACCGATCGGTTCGGCGTCGCCATCGAAGAAGAGGATCTTGAAGATCCGTCTCAGCCTCAAGGTTCCGACGACGACTTTCTCTCCGAGCTCGCGGTTCCTGTCACCGTCTACCCAACGGTCGATAGCGTGATGCACAAGGCGTTTGCCGAGCACAACGTGCCGCGTCTTGGTGGTGCATCAACCGGACGAGGTTGGAGCTCGTTTGGCGTCTACCAACGTTGTCCGTATCTGTGGAAACGGAAGTACGATCGGCCGACGGTCTATGTCTCAACGTCGACGCCGAGCTACAAGGAGTCTCCGGCGCTGGCGATCGGCTCGATCATCCACGCGCTGCTCGCGATCTGGTACCTACGGACGATCAAGCCGGACTATCCACTCACGCCGGAGACGTTTCGCGATCGGATGCGCTCCGAGGCAGATCCGGCACTCGTCGATGAAGGCTACCGCGTCTTCTACCTCTACACGTTTCTGTACCAACACGATCCGATCCAGACGCTTGCTGTGGAGTACAACCTTCGTGATCCGCGCACGAACGAATCATGCCGGTTCGACTTGGTTGGGTTCTACGCCGAGGCGATCGAAGGTCGACCTGCAGGGACGTACATCGTCGAGCACAAGAGCTCAGGTCGCTTTGACGACTTCTTCGTAAACGGCTGGGGAAATGACGGGGAGGTGTTGGGTCAGGTGATGCTTTGGAAGCGGCTTGGCCTAGACAAGCGGTTCGGTGAGCTCCAAGGCGTGATCATGAATCTCTGCGGCACGCAAAAGGAGCCACAATTTCATCGTACGCTAGTGGCTCCGACGAGCTTCCAACTCGAGCAGCACAAGGAAGATCTTCGACGGTGGGAAGGACTGATCCAGCTCTCGAGGGCCAATAACAGTTGGCCGCGAGCCCGCAACAATTGTGCGAACCGCTTCGGCACGTGCCAAGAGTTCAACCACTGCAGTTCGGGTGAATCGTGAAGAGCTTCACCGAAGGTCAACTCGTTTGGGTTCGGCGCAACACGCATCGTTGGTGCAAGTGGGAGCGCGCTACGTACGTTGGGCTCGAGCCCGACAAGGGACATTGGGTTCGACTTCACGATGATGCAGAGCTGATCAAGGTCGAATTCAATGGCAAGACTTCAACGTGGCGAATCTTGGGCGTTCCTGACTCACGCATCAAGCTAGTGAGCAAGCCGAACAAGATCAACCGTCGAGAATTAGAGGATCCCGGATGAAGAGCTATGTAACCGTTGCTGTAGATCTACCTGTCGTTGGCGACGTTGATTGGACTCGAGCCGATCAGATCGCTGCGATGATCCAAGATCATCTTCGCTCGACGGGCTTTCCTGAGATTCGAGCTCGCGCGAGCGTGTTCTATCAATCGGAAGGCCATATCGGTGTGAAGGAGATCCGTGTCGACGATGAGATCAATCGGACGGCCGAGCGATGAATCCGGTAGAGCGTGCGAAGCGCTTCCTCTACCTTCATGACCCAAACTACAAGGATCAAATCGAGGATGATCCGGTCGAATTGATTCGCGAGCTGATCGCGTGGCGGACCGGGATCGGCGACTACGCGCCTCGGGTCTATGAGACCAACGATCTGCAGAAGCAGGTTCTAGAGCTTCAGGGTCAAGTGGTTCATTTGAAGGAGTACTCGTCGAGGTTGGCTAAAGAGGTGTATGAGCTCAGTCTCGAGAACGGAAAAATGATGAAGGCCCTGAAGTCTCCCCATGAGGTGATACAACCCTTGAACGGGGCAATGGACAACCGTCAACTACACATCGATCAGCCAGTTCCTCCAAGCGAGGATGACTTGCTCGACAACCCTGATTTCGTTCCGTGCCGTGACGAGCGGTGCGCGATCCAAGAGGTGCACGCGGTGCACAACGTCGCCGCGCGTGGGCGTGGTCCGCGAAGGAAGCAGCGCAATGCGTGAGATCGATCTGGTCGCCGACGAGAACAAGCTGCCGATCAATACGTTCCTGATCTATGGGGCGTTGCGCACTGGCAAGACCACATTCCTTGCGAGCTTCCCGCGTCCGTTGATCCTCTCCGACTCGACGGAGAAAGGTTGGGAGTCGCTGATCGACATCCCAGACGAACACCTGTTCGAGCCCGGCGTGAAGCCGATCGTGTGGGCGATCGAGAACACCGGCGACATCAAGACGCAGGCGATCCCGCGGCTCAAGCAACTTATCGCGTCGGGTCGTGTGTTGACCATCGGTATCGACTCGGCGACGTTCTACGCCGAGCTCGCGCTCGCGACGATCATGGGTGCGATGACTAAGGCGGACAATCGTCGTGCGTATGGTGACCTTGGCGCGCACATGAGACAGGTTCGCGTTGATCTTCACTCCTTGGGCGTCAACGTGGTTTGGCTGGCGCTCGTTCAAGATCCAAGTGAAGACGAGCCGCTTGGCAAGCCGCTGATCGCTGGACGAGCCAAGGATCAGATTGCTGGGGCGTGTGACTACATCTGGTATTCGCGCGTCAACGGCACCAAGTTCGAGGTTCGCACGAAGCGCTACGCGAGCTACCTCGTCGGTCACCGTCGAGGAATGAGCGATCGCGCGATGCCACCTGATCCGCTGGTCGGCACCTATTCGACATTTCTCACCGAGCTTGGCTACGACGTCGGCGCGCTTCGTGCTGCGTTGCCGAAGATCGCTGCAACGCCTAGGTTCTCATCGATCACCGTAGCTGCGCCCGCGACGCCGCCCGTTGCAGCGAAGGCCGCGCAACCGCCGATCGTCATCAAGCAAGTTTCCAAGGCCGCGAGCGGTGGATCCGCGCCGGCTATCGTTCGCAAGTAGAAAACCAACAGGAGAAACAGCAATGGCCGCAGAATTCGCAGATTTCGAAGTAGAGATCGACCTGACCGACGTCCCCGAGATGGATGGAAGCTTCCAGCTCATCCCGCCCGGTGACTACACGTTCGACGTGATCAAAGTCGAGCAGAAGCCATCGAGCAAGAACAACCCGATGATCGTGGTGACGTTTCAGGTCCCCGAGGATTCGGACAGTCCGCATGCTGGCTCGCGCGCGTGGGGGAACTACTCGCTGCTCAAGCAGTCATGGGGTCGTCTGAAGACCCTCATGGTTGCGTGCGGCGCGTCGCTCGACAAGTTCCGGGCGTCGGAGATCATGGGCGCGCGGCTTCGCGCGACGATCGTTCATCGCCAAGGTGATGCGCGCGTCGACCCGGCGACGGGCCAGATGCAGGAAGCCAAGACGTTCGCGAACGTCGTCTCCGAGCGCCCGCTCGAGGATGCGCCAGCGGCAGCGGCTCCGGCAGCGACGCCGCCGGTTGCGAACAAGGGGAAGGCTGCAGCGCCGGCAGCGAAGCCGGCGAACAGCACCGCGGGCGCTGCTCGTCGCGCGTAACGTTTTCGTCGATGGTGATCTCATCGCAAGACAACTCCCTCACCAATGGCTGGAGACAGCCAATCACCGTCGACGATCCTTTTCAGCAACCCGGGACAGCCGTTCGTGACTCGGTGGAACACCATCGGCAGCGCAAGCTGATTCACTAGCTTCACGAGCGTCGATCGAAGGATCTATAGTTGCCTGCGAGTGGAACAGGCTCCCACGTAGCACGGGACGATGGCCTGTGAGAGATTCAGCCTAGAAGACTGACCATCGAGAGGCACGAAACGGGCTCGCCTAGGCGGGCCCGTTGCGTTATGTAGGCAAGATGAAAATCTTCATCTTGTGTCTGTTCCTATCCTCTCCACGCGATCACGAAGCGGCTGCACGGTTCGCCGAGCTCATCACGGGCGTGTCTCACGAGCGGTTGCTCGCGATCGCATGGCACGAGTCGAGGTTCACGGCGAACGTCATCACGCGTGAACCTGGAGGCCGCGTGAGCTGCGGAGCGTTGACACCAGTTCCTCATCGATCGCCGTGCTCAAGGTTCGAGACGTCGCTCGTCGGTGGCTACTTGACCGGAGCGGTGCACTGGAAGCAGTGGCTGTCGATCTGTCGCGGCAATGAATGGTGCGCCGACCTTGCGTATGGTGGTGGTCTAGGACTCGTTCGAGCGTGTCGTCGAGGCCACGTGTTCGTGCGGCGAGGTGTCGATGCGTGCGATCTCCACCATCACTTTCGACCGAGATCTCACAAAATTCTCGATAGGGTGATCTCAGCCAGGGTGAGGGCTTAGGCGACGCGTAAGTAAGAGCGGTTACCCCTGGCATAACCTTGCCAGATCAAGATCCTAACGGATTCTCCCCGGGTCAGGTTATCTTAGAGGCTCCGTGATCGTGTTGCTCACGTGACCAAAAGCCCGAATGTCGATCGGGCCACCACATCAACCCCGGGGGCGGGTACATGTACGCAGAAGAGGATCTAGATCCGTCGAAGATTTGTCGTGACGAGGACTGCGACCGCGAAGAAATTCATCCAGCACATGATGCGCCGCTAGCTGCGATCAAGGCGCTGTCACATGGACTGTGCTTGCGAAGACGCAAGACGAAACCAACCGAACCGCTGCGCGAGCCTTGGAAGAAATCTTCTTCGGAGATCCTCGACGAGCTCATCGAGGCTTGCTTGAGCGACACGATTCCCAAGCGCTCCTTCGAGATCTACCAAGACGTGCTCGATGAGTATGGATCGCTCGCCGAACGCGAAGACACGGCGATGCGCCAGCTGCGTTACCACTTGCAGTCGCTCGCGCGCTCTGGTCGCATTGTCCAAGTCGATCTTGGTGAACGCCTCGTTGTGTACCTTCGTCGCGGCTCGCGACTTGTGGATGATCCACAAATGCTCGCCGAGCTAGTCGATGCGGGTCCATCACCGAATGGTTGGCCAGGTGGCTTCGCTGCTTCACTCGGGATCCGTTCGTCGGTCGTGGTGCGGCAGATCGAAGCCGCGAGCTCAGAGCCCGAATAGCCAGCAATGGCTACAGCACAAACGGCACCGGAGCGCATTGCGCTTCCGGTTCTACGTGGCACGGCTGATGGAGCCAAGTGCGACGAATGTCCGTTCTCTACGTGCGGGGTTCCTACCAAGCCTGTGTTCTCTGAGTTCCCTGAGAATCCGAAGTGGATTCTAATTGGCGAAGGCCCGGGCCGAACAGAAATCATGCTCAAACGGCCATTCGTCGGCCAGTCTGGGCAAGTCGTCAACAAGCTGCTCGCGAAGATCGGTCGACCTCGAGAACAGGTCGCCATCCTTAACAGTACTCTTTGCATGCCCCCGTATGGATCGGCTGAGCATCTACGAGAGAAAGCGGCTGAGGCCTGCAAGGAGAGGCTCAGACGCGAGCTCGCGCAATGGCCCGGCAAGCCGATCTTGACGCTCGGTGCGGTCGCAGCGCGGTCGGTGATTCCTAAGGCCGTGCTCGACGCGATCGATCCGCCCGATGCGCCGAAGAAGATGAAGCGTGGACAGAAGGATCGTCAGCGCATCGAGGCAAAGCTCCTTGCGCGCCAGAAAAAGGCGATCGAGAAAATCGAAAAGCAGCTCCTCAAGAAGGTTCTTCTCTATCGAGAGAAACAGATCCGCGATGAGATTTGGAAGGCTCATCGTAGGAAGCCGAGCCAGCGCTACATCATCGCGCAGATGGCGAAGGATCGAGCCGCGATCGAACGAAAGGTGAAGGCCGATGCACCAGACGTCTACGCCGAGAAACTCAAGGAGAAAGAGCTCAAGAAGAAGCTCGGCGGCAAGGTCAAGCCTAAAAAGAAGAAGCCGATCAAGATCACCGACATCATGTCAGCGACGTTTGACGTCGATGTGGATGGCTCTGGCCCTAGGCCTCTTATACCCGCAATCCACCCTGCGGCGCTACTGCGTGGAGGTGGCGCGACGATAGGTGGCACCCACTCACCAGACCTTGCCTACGTCAACTTGATGTACGACGCGCTCAAGGTCGATCGGCTCGCTAAAGGCGATGACCTTAGGCTCCATCCCAACATTGAGATCGAATTCACCGACGCCGATCGCGCGCTGCGGCTGTTCCTCGAGATGTTCGAGCAAGCGCTCAAGGAAGGCGAGCTCGCGATCGACCTCGAGACCTACGTCGAGGATCCGGATCGTCATCACGCGCTGATGGCCTACGTCGCTCGCATTCGTGCGCTCGGGCTCGCGACCGAGCATCGTGCCGTCTCTGTGATGTGGGATCTGCTACCGGCGTGGACGCACAGCTTGATGCAACTGCTGTTCGGCAAGGTCCGATTGACGTTCCACAACGGGCTCTATGACTACACGGTGTTTCGAGCGTACGGCTTCATCATCAACGATACTAGCTTCGCGGACACGCTTCTTGCTCACCACGCAGCGTTTCCTGGGGTGAGCCATCGGTTGCAGAACGTCGCCACGCAGTTCTTTTGCATCCAACCATGGAAGTCGGAATTTAGGAATGCTGAGGAGACGCCCGAAAAGCTGACGACGTACAACGCGCTTGATACCTTCGCCACGCGAGCCCTACGTGCACCGCTCGAGATCATGGTGAAGAAAAACAACGTCGAGCGTGTCTACGAGCGCGATCGCAAGATGGCGATGCTCGCGAGCCAGATGCACCTCGATGGGATGCCGGTGAGTCGTGAGGTCAACACCGAGCTCCTCAACTCGTTCTCGAAGATCGCTGCCGAGGAACGTCGCAAGGTAGATGATGCCGCAGCCGATCCCAAGATCCGTGAAGCGATCTTCCACCATCTTGCGATTCAGCAAGCGAGCAAGCAGCGCAAAGACGATCCCGATGACTACGAGGAGCGATACAACGCTCGCTTGCGCGAGATGAAGACCGAGTCCGACTGGAAGTGGAACATCAATGCCGGCAAGCACATTGCGGCGTTGCTCCTAGCGATGGGCGTGAGCCTCCATCAGAAGACCGAAACCGGTGAGGTCTCGACGAAGAAAGAGATCCTCGAGTCGCTGGCCCACCTTCCGATCGTTCGGAACATTCTCAAGTACCGCGAGCAAGACAAAGCGCTAGGCACGTTCATCTGGCCGATGTTCGATCGGTACACCGCTAGCGGTGACGTCATTCAGTATGGATTCTGCGACGAGAACGATCGATGCCATAGCATTTGGTCTACTCACAAGATCTCTGGCCGCTGGGCAAGTCGTGATCCGGTTGTCTCCAATCCACTCAAGGAGCTCATCAAGACGGTTCGACTTGAGGGTGAAACGGATGCCAACCTGTTCGCAAGGGGTTTGGTGTCTCGAGGGTTCTACAAGGTCAAGCCCGAGGACATTCAGAGATGCATCGATAAGGGGGAGGCATACGCAGCGATTGAGCGTCCGACGAGCAAACGACAGTTTGTGGCACGGCACGGGCGCAAGTTTGTGAGCTTCGATCTTGCTCAGCTAGAGGCGAGAATCATCGCGATCATCTCTGGCGATCCATTCCTACTCGACGTCTTTGCGACCGGCAAGGATGTTCACACCGAATGCGCCAAGGTGATCTTCACGAACTGGGATCAGCTCGTCAAGGGTGAACAGAAACGGGCTCGCTCGGTCACAAAAAATGTCGAGTACGGCGCGTTTTATGGTGGGTCGATCGACACGTTGTGGAAGACGCTCCTCAAGGATGGCTACGATCTCAAGCTTGCTGATGTCGAGCGCGCGGTTGGTTTGCTCATGCGCCGGATGGCAGGCGTCGTGCGTTGGCAACGCGAGACGGTGCTCAAGGCCTCCACGTATCCATTCAAACTCTACGATTTCGTCGACGGTCGCACGCGCTGGTGGCCTCTTGGAAATGTCGATGCTAACGAAGCTTTGAACATTGTCCCCCAAGCCACCGGAGCGGCGATCATGAATACAGGAATGGAGAGAATGATAGAGGTGTGTGCTTGCTACAAGCAAGCTTTTCCAATCGTCCAAGTCCACGACGCTTCAGTATTTGAGGTTTGGGAAGATGATGCGGAAAAGTTTCAAGCTGACCTCGATCGAGTCTTTCCTCAAGAGTATGAAAGGGACGGACATAGGATTCCATTCCCGATCGAATCACGAATCTCTCAAACTTGGGCGCGGGCAGCGTGATCGAGATCAAGATCGCGCACGGATCACACCTTGTCGTTGCTTTGATCGACGATGAGGATCAGCCCCTTGCTGTAATTGACTGGGAGGTCAAGAAGTCGACGCATGGGAAATTCTACGTTCGTCGTCGAAGATGGAAGAGGTCTACGTTGTATCTACATCGCGAAGTGATGCGCGCGATCTTGGGAGCCTATCCAACACAAGAAGTTGATCACAGGAACGGGAATCCGTTGGACTGCAGACGCTCGAATTTGCGGTTAGCGACACGTGAGCAACAACTTCAAAATGCCGCTAGGCCGAGTCACAACACTTCAGGATTCAAAGGCGTCTCCAAACGTGGTAGACGGTGGGGCGCATGGATCAAGTCGAGGAGGCGATCGATCAACTTAGGTTCCTACGATACGCGAGAGGAAGCAGCACTAGCTTATGATCGCGCAGCGATGGAGTTGTTCGGAGAGTTTGCGCGCCTCAACTTCCCGCGAGCCGCCTAAGGTCTCCTCGCAAGATCGTAAGCTGATCGAGCGATGAAGAGCAGCACGAAGCCGGCCAGGCCTCTCAACTACATTCCCACCGTTCGCTACGTGGTGCGCACCGACAAGGATGGTCGCGTTCGCACCACGGTAAAGGGTGGCGGATCAGCCATCGACAAGATGAGTCTTGCTGATTGGGCTGCAAAGCGTCGGCGTGCTCGCCAGACTCATCCAGGCAAACGAGGCAAGATCTGATGGATAAGGATGACCCAATGGATCTGGAAGGGATGAGGATCATGCAAGAGGATGCAGGTAGAAGATCAACCGAGATCGCTGATAAGGCCCGTCGAGTTCTACCCAGCAAGACGACGTCACCCCAACCGATTTGCTCGAAGCATGGAAGTAAGTTGATGCGTTCTGATGGCACGTGTCTCGAGTGTGATCGAGATGATCCGGTCAACCCGAGCCACTACAAGGGTGACCTCGTGATGCGGATCATCGAGACCTTCGACCTTGGATTTGAGCTTGGCAATGTGGTGAAGTACATCTTGCGCCATAAACAAAAGGCTGGTTTGGAGGACTTACTAAAGAGTAAGTGGTACCTGGAACGCAAGATTGCACAGATGAGGGGAGAGGCTCCACCTTCATTGAAATGACGATCAAATACTGCAAGAGGGGGCACCCAAACCCCGAAAGGAATAAACACGGAGCCTGTATCCTATGCTGTAGGATAACAGCTAAGGAGAAATATCTTCGAAATAGGAAGCGCCTAATCAAGGGGATAATTGATAGACAGAAGAAAAATCCAGAATCTAGGAGAGATCATCAGAGGGCTTGGAGATTAGGTGTTCCAGTTGAAGAGGTTCGTCTAGCTATTGCTAGGAGTGGACTCAAATGTGAGTCGTGCGGGTTACCCCTTTCTCATAGAACAGCTTGTGTTGATCATTGCTATACGACTGGGAAAATTCGTGGGGTATTGTGCAGATTTTGCAATGCCCTAGATGGAATGCTTAACAAGCAATCTCATAGAGTAGAGTTGCTGAGACAATATCTAGCAATGGCTAGGGTCCGTTTGGGAGATCAAGATCATGAATTTTTGTGGTAGGCGCCGCATCGCCCAACTCAAGGGAACACTCGGGGAGCCGCTCAAGTGACCGCCAAAGCAACCATCATCACCGACGATCCGATCGTCGTCGTACTCGCTGACATGAGGCTAGATCGTCTTGGTGTGATCGAGATGGCGGATTGGGTCCAGACGTATCGACCCAACTGCGTCCCCGAAGGCGGATTCGAGGACGTGCTGGATCTTGTTCCTCACAACGGCTTACGCGAGAACGGTTTTCGCATCACCGACAACGAGCTACTGTGCGAGCTTGCAGGTCGGAAGTGCTACGACAGCTTCGCCGAAGCCGGCGCTAAGCGGACAAATGAAGAGTATCTCCGCTCGATGTGGCAGGGACGAATCCCGCATCGCTCGACGGGTTACCACGCCAAGATGACCTTCTTCTTTGCGCACATCTCGCGGCGCGTATCTCACGAGCTGATCCGCAACTACGTTGGCGCCGATCGCGACGAGGAAGGCTCGCCGTCGCAGGAGTCGACGCGGTTCACGCATCATCCGGGCGTCTACATCGCGCATCCGTACTACCTCGAAGACGAGGTAGAACTCAGCCACTTTCGAGATCTAGCTCAGAGTAACTATAGCGCTTATGTTGGGACGATCGAACAAAAGGTAAATCGATATAGACATCTTCATAAAGGGGCTGAGCCGAAGGGCCTCGACAAGAAACGGATCTACGAGTCGACGGCCGGTGATCTCTTGATGAGTTGCGGCACGTCGTTTATCTGGACCACCAATCCAATGGCCATGATGAAATTCTTTGCCGAGCGTGACGATGAAGCGGCTGATATGGAAATGTGCCGCTTTGCCCGCACGTGGAAGCGTGTTGCGCTTGCTCGATGGCCCAACCTGTTCGTGACGATGGAGAAGTGATGAGCTCGATCGATCTAGACAATCCTCCGCCCGAAGCAGCCGCTTACGTTAGGATGCTCAACCTAACGCTCGAAGAGAACCGTGATCTTCGTCGATCAGTCAAGAGGCTATGTGACTCTGTCAAGTCTCTTAGCAAGACCCATTTTCACACGTGCGGTTTTTCGCTGGATGACGTTACCAACGCGATCAAGAGCGTTCGTGGCGAGCTGATCGACAAGACGCCTGAGATGCATCTCAGGATGTGCCTCGATGTTCTCGAGATGCTCGAGATCGAGCTCGGTCTTCGAGGAGATGGTCTGCCGCCGTGAAGCACCCGTTTTGCCGACCTCCGAGCATGGCCGATACCGTAAAGGTGTTCCGGCTCGAGATCGTCTCGCGCCGTCGAGCTCGCAAGGTCATCTACACCAACAAGTGGTTGCCCGACGATGGCCAACCTGGCCTTGCGTTCATCGCGAAGATCAGAAGCCTCTACTCTGATGAGACCGTCAGCAAGATTCTCTACCACCCAACGGTGTGGGTCGCGTCCTGCAACTGCAAGACGTTCGGCGAATGCCCAGCATCGATCGGCGCTAACGAATGCTGTGAGCGTTGGGGAGTTGCAAACATCGTTCGAAGGGAAGGGATCAATGTTCGGTAAGCTCTTGGGAACCGATCAGATCGTCTCGCGGACGTTCATGAAGATCGCCACACGCTGCACGAGCAAGGTCTCTGCGTGCCGGGGCAAGATCGCCGGTGAGACCGATCCCGGCAAACTGCAGCTCCTTCAGCTGCAAGTGATCATCTACGCCACGCTCGCAGAATTTCTCCACGAGCTTGCTCAAGATGGGAGTTTGATGAAGTGACCACGGCAAATAAGGAGTACCAAAGAGCTTGGAGGGCGGCTCATATCGATAGCGTAAATGACTCTGCCCGCAAACATCGATCTAAGTTTGGGAAAGAGTATCAAAGGGCTTGGCGAGCTAGAAACCCAGATAGCGGCAAGAGAAGCCGGGCTAAATATGAGTCAAAGCCTGAGAACAAGGAGAAAAAGAAGGCATATAGAAAGATATGGTTAGAGAGAAACCCAGACTACAAGCGTGAGCACAATCTGAGATCCAAATTTGGAATCACGATTGAGGATTGGAATAAGTTATTCAATAGCCAAGGAAAATGTTGTGCTGTGTGTAAGAGCGTTCATCCCAAAAACAAGCGGGATCTTTGGCATGTTGATCATCAACGTGACCCCTTTAAAGTTAGGGGAATTCTCTGTCATCACTGCAATTTGGCCTTAGGTCATTGCAACGATGATCCTCTTGTACTTAGAGGATTAGCCGACTACGTGGAGAGATCTAGATGAATACCGAACCAAAACATGGTGGAAGATTTTTGCGCTTCGAAGTCCTGGTTAACACAAGCGAGAACGAAACGACGATGTTCAAGCGGATCTTCGAGGCGATCAACGGAACCGAGAACCAATCGTTGGTGACGGTCAATATCTATGACCCGAGCCCCGAATCGGTCGCGGCTTGGAAAGAGCTTCGTAGGTTGATGTCAGAGGAGAACAAGTCATGCTTATCCGGTTAACACCCCCAAACGTGACGAGCGCACGATGACTGCCACCTACATAGCGGCATTGTTCGTTGCGACGGGCGGATGCTACTTCGGGCTCGATGGTATCGAGCCCTGGGACGTCGTGCGAGATGCGCGGCTGTACGCAGGACCGCACCCCGTGATCGCACACCCGCCGTGCGAGCGCTTTGGTCGCTGGGCGGGTCCCAACGTCGGGCAAGATGACGGCTGTTTTGCGTCGGCACTAGCTGCCGTTCGCGTGTTCGGAGGAGTGATCGAGCATCCCGCCGATTCACTCGCTTGGCGCATCCACGGACTGACTGCACCCCCGCGAAAAGGTGGCTGGATCTCTGCTGGCGATGGTATCGGCTGGACGTGCTGCGTAGAGCAAGGCCATTACGGTCATCGCGCGCGCAAGGCCACGTGGCTCTACGCGGCGCACACCGAGCTTCCGGCGCTAACGTGGGGTCCGAGCGAAGCACAGATCAAGCCGCGTCCCGGACGTGATCCTTTGCGTGAGCGCCGCATCGGCGCCGTACAACGGATGTCGAGGAAGCAACGCCGCGCCACACCGCCACCATTTCGTGATCTCCTTATTTCGATCGCGGCAACCGCCGCGCCAACTCAGCAACTAACAAAGGCGGTCAACCTGTGAGGGGTGACAACCGGATAAGCATGGAACAAGTGATGAGGTTTGTGATCTTGATGTTGCTCTCAGCTTGCCTGGTTCCGAAGGCTCCGACCGAGCCGAAGACCTCGCGTTCGTGGATCAGCCAAGCCGCCTACTCCGCAACGATCACCGTGTGGTGCTCCGAGCTAGACATGCTCGCGCCGCATCCTGATGGACTGCCGCCGACCGACACGATCGAGTGGTATCCACGTCGCAGCGGCTCGGCCGTGTTCATCGATGGGCGACATCTGCTGACCGCCGCGCACGTGACGATGTGCCCGGTGATTCCTACGGCTCGTATTCGTATGAGCGATGGATCGCATCGTCGGGTTGTCGTCGTTCGCGAGGACATCGACGCCGATGTAGCGCTCCTCGAGATCGCTTCGGCCGAAGTCCTCGACGTGGTTCCGGCCAAGCTATCTTGGCGCAAGGATCAGCTTCGCTGTGTAGCACTATCACGAGGAGTTCAATGTGGCTCTGGTGATTTACTCATCAAAGTCAAGACGCAGCACGGCGACAGTGGTGCAGGCGTCTATGATGGCGATGGTGATCTCATCGGTGTTGTCTCGGGTGGCGATGCTCAACACGGAATGACAGCGATCGCTCCTCTTCCAGATGGATGGTTGCCGTAATGCTTCGTCACGTAGACCCCGGCGAGTACGTGATCAGCTACGAGCAGCTTCGTGATCGGATGCGCGAGGAGCTCCATCGTCGTGGCTGGGTGATCCGTCGCGAGGTAGATTTGAGCACGCCAGAGTGGCTCGAGATCGTCGACTTCGTCAAGGGGCTGTTGACCCCGTGAGCAACGATGGCGAAGAAGCTAGCAGATTGGATGAGACGATTGAGCTTGCAGCGTACGTCAGGCTCAAGGGCCTCTATAACTCAGCATTGCAAGAGATCGATCGCCTATCTCGCATTGTCGAAGAGCGAAACGAACGTGAGTATCCAATCTACGAGCGCTACATCCTCACCTGTGACGGATGTGGATCGAAGATCGTCGCGCTCGCGCCCAAGCCGGCCCAAGCGAAGGTGCTCTCCGCGGCGCGTGATATTGGTTGGAGTGGAGTCTCAGACATTGGAGCTAGGGATGCGCAACACCGCTGCGAAAAATGCACTGCCAGCGCCGCCCAAACCTCTTGATCCCTTCATGCGTTTTGTGGGGGGTAAGAGATGGCTGGCTAGCAAGCTCGTACCCGAGATCCTAGCAAGCAAGGCACGCGTATACATCGAGCCGTTTCTAGGTGGTGGTGCGATCGCGCTGTCGATACCGACGATCCCAATCAAAATCCTCTCCGACGTTAACGTGGTCGTGATGGATGTGTGGCGTTGCCTGCGCGCGATGCCCGTGCCGCTCAACCAAGCACTTCGCGAGCTAGAAGATAAGTACGGCAACTCCGAGCATGGCTATTACCAAGCGCGTGCACGATTCAACGAGATGATCCGACAGAATCGGTTGATGTGGTGTGAGCGGGCGGCGCATGCGCTGTTTATCAACGCTCGTTGCTTCAACGGACTTTGGCGAACCAACTCCAAGGGCTTCTTCAACGTGCCGTGGGGTGATCTCACGAACCCACGTCAGCTGTCGCTCGAGGAGATCGAGAGCTACTCGACATATCTGCGCTCCGGCCAGACGACGCTCTGTGATGGCGATTTCCATCTCACGCTAGCTCGTTGGCGCGAGCAAGACGCTCGGCACATCGCGGTGTATGCCGATCCGCCCTACGATTCGATGTTCGATGACTACGACGGCAGCGGATTCTCACGCGACGAGCAACTCTCGCTCGCTGAGGAGCTCAAGTTCTTTGCTTCGACCGGCGCGCAAGTGTGGGCGACCAACAATGACACACCGTTCATCCGTGAGATCTACAAGTGGGCGCACATTGAAGAGATTGACGAGCGACACGCAGTGAGCGCAAAGGCCTCTAGTCGAGGCAAGAAAAAATGTCTGTTAATCAGGGGAAGAAAGCCATGACTGGAGAAAGTGTCAAGGAGCACGACATTAGGTGGATGACCGAGGCGATCAAATCGGCAACGTACACCGGCAACGAGAAGCTACGGGCGGCAGCTCTTCGTAATCTCGAGCAGCTCAAGAAGCAGGTTCCTCGGAGGGATCGGTAATGAGATACAGCAAGGGGGCAGGCCGATCGGTTCTCCAAGACTGGACGAACGACATCACGTTCATGATGCAGTCAGTTCTGATCTGTGCAGTGCGTGGGCCCGACGGCATTCGCAAGGATCATCCGGTCAAGGTCTTGCTGCGGTATCTGCGACGATCGTTCATGATCTGCGCATTCGACTCCAAGGTGAGATGGGATCCATACGAGGAAGGTGGCGGCTCGTTCACAGGTCCATTGCATCTTCACGGCACCGGTGAGTGCGATGGGCACCTCGATAAGTTTGTCGGCGTCTATCTTCGACACGTCGACGAGCTCCCTCACCACTTCCAGCTTCATCTCATGCACGCAGCCGAGATCCTCGGCTATAAGCATCCCGATCTAGAGGTCGCCCAATTCTGGCGACAGCTCTACTACGCGATCGTCTCTGATGCTCACCTTAGGATCGAAGACGAGCAAACGATGGACGAACGTCTAGGTGACGTCGAAGAGCAGTGGAGAGCCGCTGAGATCGTGACGGCACTATGATCTACGTCGCCGCGAGCTCTCAAGAAATGGATCGGGCTGTGAAATGGATGAACGCGCTGCGCGCCGCTGCGATCGGCGTGACGTGCTCGTGGCCTGAGGCGATCGGCGCTGTTGGTGCGGCCAACCCGACCGGTGATCCGCTTGCCCGAGCCGGCTACGCGGTCGGTGATCTCATTCAGATCGAGCGCGCTCCACTGTTCTGGCTGCTCATGCCATACGGAGCGCACAGCTTCGGAGCCGCGTTCGAGCTTGGCTACGCGGTGTCACTTGCGCAGCGTTCACTCGAACAAGCTGAGGCTGGACGTGCGATATACGTGAGTGGGAAGTTCGAGCGCTCGATTTTCCCTGCGATCGTGAGAGAGTACAACACTGACGAGGATGCATTCGACGCGATCAAGGCGTTTTGGGGCTCGCACATCAAGAGTGTTGCTCACCGATTTCGATCTTCGAACCTCTAGGTTTGGTGTGGCTAGCGATCGTCCTGATCTAGTTAAGCGTCGGGCACGCAAGGCCGCAAGGGCTGAGCAGTACAAATCAGCCTCGCGTGCTTTGTATGCACGCGACATCGAGAAACATCGGGCCTACAAGAAAGCGTGGCGAGAAGCTCGAAAGGATGAGATCAATGCGCGCAAGAGGGAGAAGCGTGCGGCCAACAAAGATCTCGTGAACGCTCAGAAACGAGAACGTCGCGCCGCCAATCGTGAACACTACAGAGCGTATGCTCGTGAGTTACGCGCTCGTAATGTTGAATTGGCGCGTGCCAAGGATCGTGAAAGGTATAAGTCCAATCCAGAGACGCACCGCAATCAATCGAGGAGATATAGACTTCGTTACCCGGATAAGACTAAGGCTTATAGTAAATGGTGGATTAGCACTCATCCTGATAGGGTTAGAGTGTTAAAGCATCTTGCCTATCGTAGGAATCCAGAGCCCAAAAAAGCCTACGCCAAAGCTTGGCGAAGGAAGAATCCAGAGCGAGCCAAATTGTTGATTGCTCGTTATCGATGGAACGCGCGAAACGCTAGAGGTTCGGCCACCGTTGAGCAGATCAAAAACCGGATCGCGTTTTATGGTGGTCGATGCGCGTATTGTGGTGGTCCCTACGAGCATTTAGACCACGCGATCCCGCTGTCTCGTGGAGGCACAAACTGGCCGGCCAACTATCGACCGGCTTGTCAGCGTTGTAACCAATCCAAGAGCGCCAAGACGGTGAGCGAATTTATCGAATTTCTCAAGCGTTTGACCTAGGGCTAAGCGTGTGCGACCATTTGTTGGTTGACGATCTGACCCAAAGGAGAAATTCAGATGGCTAAGAAAAAGCATTGCCGTTTCGGTCTTGTAAGTCGTGGCAGGCGCAAGGGACATTGCCGCAAGCACCGCAAGTCGCGCAAGCACCGTCGGTGATACGTAGCCGTCGAGCTCGGCGGCGCGTGGGCTGAATTCGACTAGGCGTTGGTATGCACGCGATCTCCAACTGGAGGTCTTGTGAGCACGTATATCAAAACCTACGAACAACAGCCCTTCTTCGACCCGTTCGATCCGAACCGCGTCGAGCGCGTGCAGTACGCGGGGATCCCCGGCACGTACGGCTCGTGGTACTGGAAGGTCGTCCCGACCCAGGCGAAGAGCCTCACCGGCGCGCTCGGCGACATCACCGACTCGATCCCGGGTTGGATGATGACGCTTGCAGTGCTCGCCGGTTCGACGGCGCTCGGCTACTTCGGGTGGCAAAAATTCGGAGGTGGGATCAAGCGCAAACTCGGCTTGTCCGGTCACCGTCGAAGGAAAAGGTGAGTCATGTCACTAAGTTACATCATGGATCTGTCAGGTCCTCAGATTGGCATGACGCGCCCACCATTCCGCTGGATGATGCGCCGCCACGCGCGACAAGCGTCGGGCGGCGTCAAGGGCTTGCTCGGCGCCGTCATCAGCGCCCCGGCGAAGTTCCTCTCCGGCCTCGGCAGCATGTTCTCGTACGACCAGAGCTCGCCTCCGACATGGGGTGACGTTCTAGGCTACGAGACGGCTCGTCACTCGACGATCGCTCCACCCGCCGCTGGGCAGTCGATCATCCGTTCTAGCGCGCTCGGCCACCCGATGACCTGGGGCAGTACGCTGCATCACCTGCAGGAGCAGACGATGCACGCCAAGTTCCTCTCCGGCGCTCAGCTCGGCGTGCCGATCGCCGAGTATCCGATCGGTCCAGTGCTGACGACGCAGCTTCCGACGCGTCCGCCGCCGCCTGGCTATCGGTTCACGTCGTGTCCGCCCGGTGCGGTCTGCGCTCCGTGGCCCACCACGACCGTCGCGCGCAACGTGCCGTTGCCGTCGTTCCCGAACCTTCACGGTTCCGGCCTCGGCGGCATCATGGACACGATCACCGGCAACCCGCTCCTCCTGATCGGCGGGCTCGGGATCGGCGTCTACCTCGCGAGTCGCGCGCTCGGCGGCAAGAAGAAGCGGCGGTAAGCCGTGTCTTGCCGGACCGAATACGAGGTCACGCTCTCGGTTCCCGGTGTGGCGACCACGCGGCTCGGTCAACTCACGAGCCGAAGCGCCGCGCGCGCGCTGCAGAGTCGCTATCGTGGCTCGCGCATCACGCCGATCGAAGTCTGCGACGGCCGAGCTCGTCGCCGTGGACGCAGCTACGGCGCACTCTCTGGCTCGCGTCGACGTCGTAGGAGACGCCGATGAAGGCCTGCAACCTCTCAGCGATCGACGCCAAGATCGCAGCGGTGAAGCGCTCGCACAAGCCGCTCAAGCGGTTCCGTCCGCTCTTCGATCACGTTCTACGGCTCGCCGCTGATTCTGCGCGGCACGGCTACTGCCAGCGTGCAGGCCGAGAGATCGCGCACGCGAAGAAAGTCGCAGGCTATCGATGAGCCGATCGATCAAGCTCTTCGACGGACGGAAGATCGATCGACTGTCGAGGAAACAGCTCCTCGCGTTGTCGCGGGCGCTCAAGCGGCAAGGTCGGAAGCTTCCTCGCGTGGATCACTGTGCGAGGATCACCAAGATCGGCGGCAAGTACGATCCTACGTTGGTAGCGTCGACGCGTTTCTCGACTTCTGAGGTTTGCCACTACAAATACGGGAAGCATCACGTCTACACGATGCGCGCTCGTCCACGAAGGAGACGCTGATGCTGTACTGCAATGGATGCATGGGCCACGGTGGCGGCGGTCATCACCACGGTGGTGGCGGTCATTGGGGTGGCGGAGGTTGGGGCGGAGGTTGGGGATACCCCGGACCTTGGAGCTACGGCCCTGAGGTCTTCGTCGTCGAGGAACGTGCCGCGTGCTCGGCCGACTACATGCCGGTGCTCGCTGTCGACGGTCGGATCTACGACAACTCGTGCTTGGCCGAACGCGCCGGCACAAAGGTCGTACGTCGCCTCACGCCGAAAGAGGCACACAAGATGACTCAGACGGGAATGCACGGCACGCTCGGCTTGCCTGTGTTCTCGTTCGCGTCGTTCCTTCGCAAGCTCGCCTCACGACCGATGGCGCGTATCAAGGGAACGTGCCCGGAGCCTGACTGCTCGAATCCGGCTTGTGGTCTACCGCCGTGCGGTAGCTTCGCTAGCCGACAGTTTGGCTACACCAAGATGGCGTATCCGATGCCCGCAGGTGTTCACCTGCAAGGCGTTTCCGACTCGTTCGGCCCGGCGATCTTGATGGGTGGGCTCGTCGCGATCGGTGCGCTCGTCTTTGCATTCATGCCCAAAGAGCGCGGCAAGCTTCGGAGGTAACAATGCCCCTTCGAGACGTTACAGCTAACTGGATCCGCTCGAGGCAATTTTCGCCCAAGAAATGTGCCCGCGGTTCGTTCAGAAATATCAAGCTCGGCAAGGGGAAGCGTGCGGTGATTTGCTGCCCAGCTGGTAGAGGTCACTGGAAGCGTGGTCGCTGCAAGGTCGGAACGCGCGTGCAATCAATCTTGACCCCGCGATGAAGCGCCGCTTTCATCTGCCGCAGCATCATCATCCCGCGATGCCGGTCGCCCAGGGTGGAGCCAACTGCTCCAACTGCATCTACTACGAAGCTAACCACGCTCCGTTCGGCATCTGTCATGAACCTAACTACGCGCTCTTCTATGGGACCAAGTCGATTCCCTGTCAGCCTGATAGCTTCTGCAGTGACTGGTACACGCCGATCCCAGGCACGACGATCTGCTAGCGTCGCCACGTCGTGAAGCCCTGACCGAATGGGCTTGATGGTTGGGTGTCCGTACGACCTTCGAGCTTGAATCCGTTCTCGACGAGGTAATTCACGATCTTCAGATCGGCGTCCCATGCATCGTCATTGCTCATGTCGAGCTTGTGGGAGTGAAGCGAGAGGTGGATCGCCTTGATCTGGACGTTCTCAAGCACCTTGAGCTCACGCATTCGTCGAAACACTCGATACTCGGCTCCCTCGATGTTCATCTTGATCTCGATTGGATCCTTGGCCCACATCGACGCGCTCAGGAGCATCTGGGCGGCGTTGAACGTCGCAACTATGATCGGATGCTTCTTGTCGAGATCGCCGGTCGTCTTTTCCTTGAGCAGTGAGCTACCAGTCGCGTCGTCGGTTTGACCTACGTAGAGCAGCTCACGGCCGTAGGAGTCCCAAGCTGCGGCTTGATGAATCTCCGTCGGCACGCCTGGGATCTTGGCCGTCTTGATCGCTGGGTTAGGCTCGTAGAGGAACGCCTCGGACATCTCCACAAGCTTCGCGTACTCTGCTGCCTTGATGCCTCGATGCGCGCCGAAATCGAAGTAGCTGATCACCTAGCGATCATACGATCAAGCGCGGAGAGCTCGATGTTTCTTCCACCACGTTCCGCCCGCGATGAGCAGACCGATCAATGCGCCGCCGATCAAGACGGTCTGCCAGAGCGGCCTCGACGAGCTCGAGATGAGCGCGTCGGCGAGGTTGTACGCCGTCTGCATCGCGGAGGTTGGCTGAAAGTGGATGCCATCACGAGCGCGATCCACGTTCACCGAGAGTGGTCGGCCGTCGATGAACCGTGAACCGAACACGTCGCTCATCATCGAGGCGACGTCTTCGGCGCCCGGGTTGAGGTGTCCGCCTTGACCGGTGTACGTGAACGGCCCGATCGCCCACACTTCGGCGCCCATCGCCTCGTAGGCGTCTTTGATCGCTTGCATCGCTTGCCGCTCGCCGTCGCCTTGGAGCCCGATGTCGTTCGTCCCGAGCATCACCACGACCTTGGTAGGCCCCCAGGCAGCGTCAGCTGCGATGAGGTCATTCGCTGACTCTCGGCCCCAAAAGTTCCATGCTGAGCGTCCTACGCGCGCGTCGAGCCTCACAGCCTCGGCTCCTTGCTCGAGTAGGAGCGAACCAAGTAGATCGCCGGGCGCCGAGCTCACACGGTTCGAGTCTTGGGTAATCTCGAATGCTTCTGGGCCGTTATCTGGGCCTGGATGGCTGAGAGAATCTCCGAATATCAGGATTCGCTCGCCTCGCGCGTTCATGCGAACGATTCTACCACGGTCAGTTGAGCTCGAAGTTATGGTTGGGCTCGGCGCGCCGCCGCGCGGCCTTCCACAGATCCGCGTAGTCCTGTTGGAGCTGGTAGCGCATGATGCGTTCGCGTTCGAGCACACCTTGCCATTGCTTGCGATCGTGCCGATGCATGACCTCGAGAACGATCGGCACGAAGCAAACGGCGACGAAGTAGTAGATCAGACCAAGCATAGAAAGAATACCTCGCGGAACGCCTCGATCAGATCTTCACCTTCAATCAGGTCGATCTCGATGACGCGAACTACTTCGTAGGTTGTGGGTGGTGGAGGAACGACCACAGGCACCCATCGAGTACACGCAGCGAGCAAGACGAAGATCAATCGCTTCATGGTTGCGTGAATTTGGCTAGGCAGATCGCAACGTCCTGTGCCCAGGCGTTGAGCTTGGCTTGATAGTCCACGAGGCCTAGAAGGTCGGACGCGGTGACGTAGATCTTCTGTTCGACGGGAAAGCCGACGATCAGATATGGACTCGGCACAGGTGGAAGATCACAGCTCGGCTTGAGTGGTGCGGGCCACGCGGTGATCGCGACCGACAACACTTCGGTCGTCTTGGCTTGATGACATGCGGTGATCGCGATGAGGATCAAGTACCTCATCGCTTGTACCTCCAGATCGGCACGGGCCAGATCGATCCTGTTGTATCCGCGATGATGATTCCGACTCGATCGTGACCGCTGGGACCAACACCGGGACCTGTGCAATAGTCCTCGCGAAACGAGTCAGCCTCGCTCCATGTTACTGGACCAAAGTAGCCGTCGTCTCGACCACAACAGTACAGTTCGACAAAGAACATCGGTTCGAATACGGGGCCCATCACTGTCTCACGCAGCCCTCTTTTGGTTCTGAGCTCGCCAACGTCGGTAGTAAGAGGCACGCGCTAGACGTCGGCGATGGAGAACCTCGGGTGAGGTGTCGCCTTGTTTCGCTGCTACTTGGAGGCCGATTCCGATCCGCTCGTTCCCGACGACGAAGATCATTTGGCCGAAGTGAAAGATCCAGATCTCGTTACCGTCCGTCACCTAGCCATCGTATCAAGCCCTGAGGAGACTTTTCTCGTAGCTACATATTTAGCATCTCGGCTGACACAACCTGATGAGTCCAGACGCCTGCAGCACCGGGATTCACGGAGAGGCCGACAATGAGACCGGCCGTCGTCGTAACAAACCCTGATGAGGTCACCTGCAACGTTGGGGTGTTGCTGTTTGCAAACCCTGTGGTCCCCAAGTTGTGCGTGAGTGCTAGTCCACCAGCGAGAATGCCTGCAGCACCCACGTTGCGCAGGACAGCCATGATCTCGACAAACCCCGCGTCGATAGCTGCGGTTTGAACAGGTCCCGTGAACGTCAAGATCGCCGCGTCTGCTATGGTGCCGAGCGTTCCGATGCGGACGATCCACGTTGGCGTAGCAACACCCGCTGCGGTCTTCGTCATCCACATCTTCCAACGGAAGACCGTTCCAACTTGCAGGGTCTCTCCGGTTGGTACAACAAGATTCGAGCCAGTAATGTACGTGTCGGCCGCGTTAGCGACGACGTCTGCGGTGTTCCAGTTGCGGATCGCGCCACCGAGCGTGGCGATCGCGCCAGCATCATTCTTGACGCTGAAACGCTTGCCGCCCGTCTCGACGAACAAGATCGCCTTGCCCGCAGCCGGCGCCGTCGGGACGGTTTGGTTGTCGAGGAGAATGTCGGCCATGTCAATCCTCGATCACGAGGCGCGAGTCGCCCGCAAGCGTCGCACGATCGGCGCCGACGAGCCGAAGCTCCTTGACCATGCGTGCGTACTGGCCGTCCGCGAGCGTGAAGCTACCGGGCGCGTACGATCCGACCGCGACTCCGCAGTCGATGCTGTCACCAGCTTGTCGCTGTTCGAGCTGACCTGTTGCGACGACGATAGGAAGCCGGGTTGCCATTAGAGGAGAACCGACGTCTGGATGTTGATCTTGAAATCGGTCGTCGATAGAGCCTGGCCGAGCTCGACGACGTACTGACCAACGGTCGTCGGTGCCACCGAGGTCAGCTTTCCAGCAGTAGCCGGATCGAGGTAGTACTTCGTGTTGAACGCGAGCCCGCCGGTCGTGCCGGCAACCGCATCCCACTGCGCTGTGGTGAGCGTCAAGATGCCTTGCTCGGAGATGGCGCCGGCGACGCCGTTCGCGATGCTCGGGACTTGAGCGACAAGACCGACCGGCTTTGCGGTCGCTGCCGCGTTCGCTTGGGCCTTCTTCACGCCACCTGCGGCATCGTTGTAGACGACGGTACCGCAAACAATCGAGGTCGCCTCATCGTTTACCTGGTTGAACTCCGTGTCCTGATCGGAGATCGTGTCACCGGACTGGAGTTGCTGGATTTGTCCGTTGACGATGACGAGAGGTTTGCGTACGGCCATGTCCTAAAGTGTACACCCGAAGCTTCTGCTAAAGCAGAATCGGCCGTGAGATGGCGATGATCATCAACTCTGGGTAAACAGCGTGGCCAATGTTCACCACCGATCGGCCTGGCAAGGTCTGCGGTGTTGTGGTGATCCTTCCGAGAATTGCGTCCAAGTAGTAATCAGCGCTCGGGATCAGTCCTCCAGTATCTCCAGTGACTACGTCCCATTGTTCGGGGAGGAGCTCAAGAGATCCTGTTGGCATAATCTGCATTGGCAACGTTGGGTCAGCATCTGAAATGACTAGACCGGTCACCGTTGATAGGCTAGATGACGATGCGTCGGCGCGTCGAAACATACCAGCTACGCTCACTACGGGCGTTCCGGCTACCAACGTGACAGTGTCTCCGTTGTTTGCGTCTGCTGTTGCGCCGAGTGGAGACCAAATATTGTTTCCGCCCTTGGCCTTGGCCCAATGTGTTCCATCCGCATCGCAGATATAGAGTGATCCGATCGGTGCTGAGATTCCTGCCCCAAGGATAGGAAGATCTGAGCCGTGAACGATTTTGGGCGATCCGATGGTGACTGAATCGGATGCGAACGACTTGGCCAACTCTCACACCCTTGGTGGCCACGACCACGTGTGCGCATGGAAAGGCCCATTAGGGCCTTCGGCGTGAGCTGAGACGCTCATCGCGTAAGGATCGTTGACCTGATCACCGGGCTCGAAGAAGACGTGAAGGTTGATCATGTCAACATCGACGATCGAGGTGACGATCGCCGGACGGTTGCGGACCGTCTGATCTGGTCCACGAAAAAAGTAGAGCACGATGCGCCCCGGCGATGGTGGCTGCGGAGCCACGTAGGTGCGCTCGCCGCTCACCGGTGTGACCGCCACACGAGCAACCCCACGACGCCCGCGACGGCTGCAAGCCCACCGATCGGCAACCACCACGGCATTCCGGTGCTGATCGCGACCATCGGCATCGGCATCGGTGGTGGCACCGGAACCGCTGCGGGGCCCGCGGGCGGCGGACCGACGATCGGCGTCGGCGGCTTGGGCACGGGATCGATCATCGGAACGCCGCCCGGCGTGAGCAGTCCAGACTGATCGATGTTGGTTCCCCACTCCGACGCGACCGCTGGCTGCGTGTCGTACGGCGATTGAGCTCCCCACGCATCGGGATCGAACGCGTGCGGATCGATGATGGTTGGATCCAGACCTGTAGAGGTAGCGAACAGCATGAAGACCTACTTTCGTGCGTGCAGGACGAATCCCAAGACGATACCGGCGGCAGCGGCGAGCCCAGCATACGGAGCCCACCACGGCCATTTGAATCCGGCATCAGCAATCACAGGAACAGGAGGCGCGGAGGTCACGACCACGCCGGGCCCAGCGGGCGGCAACGTTCCTCCACCACTGTCGGTCGGCTGCGAGCTCGAGGAGCCTGGGCACAAGCCGTTGGAGAGTAGACTCGTCGATAGGCAGGTGAAGCCGTTAGGGTCGAGAACGAAGCCGCCACCTCCTCCGCCGCCGCCGCCACCATCAGTTGGGGGTGGGGGTGGAGGAGACACGATAACGTCGGCAACACAGTCCCCGATCGCGCAGTCCCAATGCGTGCCGCCTGTGCACGCGTGCGTCTGAAAGCATCCCCCTCCGCCGCCGCCACCACCTCCGCTGCTCGTATCAGGCGGTGGAACGATGCACTGCATCTGCCAACCATTCACCTTGCACGAGCACGTTTGTCCGGGCTGCGGATTGTTGCCGCAGACCATCATGCCACCGTCGCATGACGAGCACGCCGGCATCGGCACACAGCACGGTCCGGGCGGCGGACCCATCGTCATCCCGGCCGGACACAACGGACACATCCGCGTGTCTACGCAATCCATCTTGTTGCAGTCCCACGTCGAACCAGTCGGGCATGCGCGCGTCTGGAGGCACGGTTGAGACTGCACGCACTTCGAGCTCGCCGGATCCCACACCTGACCGGTCGGGCACTGCGGCGGCAACTGCCAGCTCGTCACGTTTTGCGTCGGTGTCGTTGTCGTCCAACCAGCGCCACCACCTCCACCGGTAGGGAGCGTAGTGATTGGAAACTGGCTGTTGGCCCCGGTTGGGAAGATCGATATGGCCGTTCCAAGACCGTGTAGACGTGCCATCAGCATCCCAGCTAGGGTACCACAGACACTAGGAAATCGTGAACTGGCTCAAGGAGCATGCCCGCGGCGAACCACAGCGGAAGGTAGTCTAAGCGGACTGCTCCGGCGACGTGTAGCGGCGTCGCTTTGCTGTAGTCCCAAGGGATTCGGCCGATCACGTACTTGATCACGAGCCCTGCAATGAGCTCCACGAGCATGAAGCATTCTGCGTAGACGAGTCCACGGATCGGCCAAGCGACCGGCGCGAGAAATCGATGTAGTGGCTCGTAGAGGAACACGAGCGAGCCCCAGATCGGGAACGTCCACAGCTGCGTCTTCCCCTCGAGTCGCCAATCGTTGATCCGATTGCTCTCGTAGGGTTGCTGAATCCCCGTGAACACGATCTCGAGCGCCCAACCGATCAGACCGTAAGTGATGAATCGGATCAGCATCTACTTTGGTCTCGCGCCCGGTGTGCTGCCCGGACAGACAAGAGGCTTCACAAAACTCTTGTGGGTGTGCATCAACACGCGGCCTCGATCATCGACGAACACGCGTTCATGGCAGACCTTGCAGCGAACCTCGGTCACGCTACAGCCTTCACAAGCTTGCGGGCGACCTTGATCAGACCGCGTCTCTCGAGTCGCTGGTTAGAGCTCCAAAGAGATTCGGTGTCAGCTATTGGATACTCAAATCGATCGTTGATGAATTTGTCCCACGGCTTGGGCGAGTTTTTGGAGCTCACGTAGTAAGGACCGAGCGAAAAATCATCGGCTTGTGGCCTCCAAGGCAGATGCATGAAGCGTAGAAAGTAGAGCTGTAGGACGCACACAGCAACCTCTTCGCGTTGAGCTTTGGTGCTGTCGTCTCTTTGATCGTAGTGTCGATGGACGTCAGCGTACGGCGCTGATCCGAGGCCAAACTCGGGTTGACGTCTCCGACGAGATACGAGCCAGTGGCAAAGCTCGTGGAGAATGTCGTCACCATCTCTAGGACACGTTGAATCCTCTTTGGTCGAAATGATCAGCTCGTGCCCATTCCAAGAGTGGGAGAGAGCCATTCGATGGTTGTACACACTGCCTAGCTGTCCCCAATCCTCTGGCTTCGATCGTCGGTACGGCATCCCAGCGGCGTTGCACAGCGCGAGAGCTTTTTCGAGTTTGACCGTTGAGCTCATCGTCTAGCTCGCATGAGGTTGTCGACGTGGGCCGGATCGCCGAACGCATTGTGAAGCCTAGTCTCGGCGCGTCGGAGAAACGCCTCGTGATCGAGCAACCGATGTTGATGCTGCTTGAACAGATCGAGCAGCCCGAGCACGGCATATGGCTGCACGAGCTCAAGATCGAGGCATTCCACGAAGAGCTCTGCTCCTTCGAAGTCCTGATGATCGATGCTCGTCAAGACCGTCTCGAAAATCCATTCGGGGTCGATGAAGGTCGGGTCAACGGAACTCATCGGGAACCCGGAATCGGTCTTGCTCTTCTTCCTCACTGGCTAACTTCTTTCTTCTTGATGAATTTCAATTCCATCCACTGGGCCAGTAAGTCCACGGCGCTCGTGCAAGAGCGGATCTCTTGGTCCTTAGGCAGCATCCCGGCGGGCTCGAATTTGGCGTAGCGCATCTTCTCGACGATCGTCTCGAGTGGCACACCGTGCTGTAAGCCAAGTGAGATCATCACGGCGAGCGTGTCGAGGATCCCCGACATGAACGATCCCAGGCGGTCGCCACGGATGAAGATCTCGCCCGGCGATCCATCTTCGTAGAGCCCCACCGTGACGTAGAACTTGAGCTTGGTTTGCGTGCCGTCTTCGAGGAGATACGGGATCTTGAATTTCCGGCTGAGACCCGATCGCTCGGAGGGAAGTCGTCGCCTGTCTGCCACCCTACTATCTTACGATCGAGGGAGGAGACCAGCGTCTACCATAGCGACTCGCACTGCGATCTGCTTGATCACGATGGGGAGCAAAAGAGCATTTAGCTCGTTGTCGGTCCCCTCACGTTTGGTCGCGAGCATGTCTCGAAGGAGCTCTAGGCCCCTGAGAGAGATCGTCTTCGGTTGGGCGACCATCTCGATGAAATCGAGCCAGTCTCTAGCTCCGATCGCGTAGAGCGCGATCGCGTCGGCTTCAGGTGTAGTCATCGTCCGGCTTTCTTGACGGCGGCGTCGTTCGCGATCTTGAGGTCGGGCAGGGATCCCATGTCCACAAGCCTCGTTAGCTCGTTGATGACGGAGGTCATCGCGACGTCGGGATCGTTGTACGTGATCACGAGCATCGTGATCGCGTCGATGAGCGACTGTGCGACCGCTTCGCTAGGCCGTTTCTCGACGCCCGCTGCGATGAGTGCCGCGGTCGCGCACTTGAATCGATCATCCTCGTTCATAGACGGCTTCCCGGAACACGGAGAGCAATTCGTCGACGCTACCCTTTCGGTAGGCTGTCAAGGCCGCGTTCCAGCTCTTCGAGACCCACCATACTGCCACCTGCACACGATTGGAGGCGCCGACCTTCGTGCGGATCTGCTCGATGTGATAGTGCGCGGTGCTCTCGGTGATGTTGAGCCGATCCGCGATCAGCTTGTTGCTCAACCCCTCGGCGACGAGCGGAGCAACTTCGAGCTCGCGCTTGGTAAGCGGTGCGCCTTTACGCGGCTTGATGATCATGACCCTTCAACTTTCTCACATCGCAGGGAGATCATCGACAGTTGGTTTGACACCAGTTGGCGAGCCATTCGGGCGTGACTTGGCGTGCGATCGCGCCGAGTCGGCCTCGATCCATGTAGCCGCCGGCCGAGCCGAGTGAATGGCTTGGGCTGTGACCGGTCATCGAGATGATTTGCTCGAGGGGCATGCCGAGCTCGGTTCTCCACGTCACGTAGGTGTGCCGGAAGATGTGAGGGTGCACGTGGCCTGAGCCAGCGCGCTCAGCCCTCGAGACGACCATCTTGTAGATCGCCTGTTGCGAGATGCCGACGTCGCTGATCTCGTACGCGCGTAGGCCTTTCTGATCGATCCCGGGCAACAGCCGACGCCAGACGTCGCCACCCTTCACCTTGTGTTTGGCAAGCCACGCTCGCCAGTGACCGAGCGCTAGCATCGCGGCATCTGAAAGCGGCACGTCGTAGGGAACCTCTCCCTTTCCCTTGAGCGGTACCGAGCAGCGAGGATAGTTCGACTTGAGGCCGTCCCACGACATCCCAGCGAGCGACATCGAACGCATCCCCGTCTCGAGCGCGACCACGAGCAGCGCGCGATCGCGGATGTCGATCGGCGTTCCGACGAGCGTGGTATCGAGGATCGCGAGCGCTTGCGTTGGATCGAGTGCTTCACGGGGTGTGCTCGGGCTATTGGGAGCGAGCTCGATGTGCGTGAAGTCGATCCGTGCGCCCGGCGAGCGATCAGCCCACCATTTCGCGGCGTACTTGAGCGAGTTCATCATCGTGTTTGCCGACCGTACGCTGATCCCGCTGTTGATGAGTTGCAGGTAGAAGCGGTGCGCGACGTTCCGATTCCATCCAGCTGGATCAGGCCCAGCGAACGCGATCCACCTGTTGATCGCCGTGATGTAGCTACGTTTGGTCAACGGAGCTAGCCGCGGACTCTCGGAGACGATCTGATGGAGCTCGCTTGGGTACTTCATGTCGCTCCGTCTGGGTATCGTCCACCGTAGAGATCGACACACTCGAGATACTCGAGGCCCTTTGCTGTGATCATGAAAGCGGTTCCTGACAGTCCGTCGGTTCGGGTCGTTCGCGTAACGAGCCCTCGACTGATCAGCCCGATCAGCGGGAAGATCACTCGTTGTGCTGGTGCCATCGCGCGACCGTTGTGCGAGTGCCTACCGTCATCTTGGCCTGTCCAGAATCCAAGCTCGTATGCGATCTGGTTAGCTGTTTTGGGCCTCCCGGCATCGCGAAGCGTATCGATGACACGTCGCATGGTTGAGGTCAGAGGCTTCATACCTGCTTGGCAACCTTTCGAGCAAGGCTTGCGATCTCTCGATAGTCGTTTGCCTTGCGGCTATCGTTGACCGAAGCTAGACGGCCGATCTCTCCTGGATAGGACGATCGCGATTCAGCGACGTAGCGATCGTATTCCTTCGAGCGCTCTTCAAGCAGCACGGCGAACGCTTCGAATGCTTCCTTGATCGTCATCACCAATTATCCGGCGCGTCGTCGGAGTCCCACATCGAAGGCTCCGGCTCGCCGACGCTCTCCCAGGTTTGAGCTTCCCACGCGATTTCGAGTGCTCGCTCGCGAAGCCTGGGATCGAGCGAGCATTCCCACGCACGCTGTTTGGGGCTCCATCGCATGAACTGCTTGAGCTCGTAGAGCGTTTTCGAATCCGGCTTGCTGTTGAACCGCAGCACGATCGTATCGGCCGTTTCGAACAGCAGCCAACCAGGCCCCCTAACCTCGCAGCTCATGACAGCTTCCCCAGGTCGATCGTGTCGCCGATCACCCTGTCATACTTCCACAGCGTTCGCCTGATTAACCACTCTGGTGATGGCACCTCTAGACTTCCGTCGGGAAGAGGGTGCCAACTGACGTCGCCAAGCATGTCGAGCGTTGCTTTCTCTATGCGATCGCGTTCGCCGGGATGTTCATGTACTTTGGCTACGCGCATCCGGTAGCGAACACCCTTGATCATGAAGTGTAGAAGCATCACTTGCCGCTCCGGTTGGCTCGGTACTGATCGATCGCGGTCAGGATTGCGATCGCTCGATTAGCGGCTTCGGAAGGCCGAAGCGTTTCGCCGCAAGCCGCTGGCGTGAGAGACGCGTAGATGTCCGTCGCCATGTGGGCCAGGAGCTCGCGATCGGTAGATGGGTTTGACTCGTCTATTCGCTGCACGATGTTGGCGATCGTTTGGTAGATCACGCCCACTCCGTGGGACCGTTCTATTTGGAAGCGGCTCAACCAATCTCGGAGCGCGGCGAGCTCGGCGTTGGAAACCTCGATCATCAGCATTTCGTAACTCCTCAATATTACATGGATTGCAGCTCTAGTAATAAGCCAGCTTATTACTACTAACCACTGGGAGCCTGGGAGGCAAGTCGCATCGCCTCGATCACGATGCGAGTCAGCGTTGCGATGCGAGACACAGATCCTCCCACGCTTCGATCAGCATCTCGTCCTTCACGTGCGCGAAGCAGAACGGCAACGTGACCCCGTGCGTGACGTAGGCTTCCTCGACGCAACCGAGCGCGCAGCACCTTGGGCCCGGCTCGGGGCGTCGCTGCGCCATACGCCAGCGTTCCGAGACGTCATCGATCGATTCGTACACAACGGGTTGGGTGATCTCTTCTTCGGGAAACTCCGACATGACTACCTCTTTGGTTCCTTCGGTTGAATGTCTCGAGTCGGAGCGCGTTGCAGCTCCTCGAACAGTTTTTGCGTCTGCGCTCGCATCACGATGCGATCGACGATGTCTTTGGCCTTGGCGAGGTCTCGGCCCGTTGGGAACGGGTTGCGAAGCCATTCGGTGAGCGCGTCTAGCTCGCCATTTAGGATCTCGACCTTCACCGTCTCCCCCTTCGATCTGCAATCTCCATCGCAACTAGCGTGATGCCCGAACCTAGGATCACGCAGAGCAAATCGAACCATTGGCTGCTCGTCACGGCTCAATCCTTCTGCGGCGGAGTGAAGTCATCGGGCGAGTAGATCTTGCCGCCGACATTTCCGCCGTTCGATACGAGATCGAGCGAGTAACTGATCTTGGTACTATCGCAATCAAGATCGCCGACCGCGGTTGCGTTCGCAGCCGTCGAGCTCACCTTCGTGAAGTGATACGTGAAGAGTGCTTCCTCGTCGATGTGGAAGTCGAGTGAGCCCCATGCTGGATCTGCTTCCCACAGCGCGAGCGCGGCGACGGGAAACTTGTTTGGACATGCCGCACCATCGGCGCCCGGCAGATCCGTCGCCGAGCTAGGCGGGAAGTCGTTTCTCGAGATCCAATAGGTCTTGGTCTTCTCGCTGATCGACTTGAGCTGCAAGCTCGCTTCGGTGCGCTTGCTACGCTTCATATAATCCATGAACGCTGGAATCGCGACGGCTGCGAGAATGCCAATGATTGCAACCACAATCATGAGCTCGATGAGAGTAAAACCAGATTGCTTCTTCATCTTCTTTGCCTTCCGTTCAGGTTCGTAACAAGCATCCTGTGGATTCGATCGAGCGCTTTCGCTGTTGCGACGAACCCAATCGCAGAACTTGGGAGATGTTGGAGACGGCGCACCGGCCGGCGAAGCGGTCGCCGTCGTGGTCTTCTTGCCGTCTTGCCATTCGATGATCACCTCGCGCTGACCGAGCTCCTTGGCAACGTTCTCGGCAAGCTGTTTCACGTTGCGCTGAAAGCCGTTGGGGCCCCGATCGATGCCGGTATCGACGAGCTCGATCTTGACGCTCGGCTCGTGCTTACCCTTATAGACGCCTTTGGCAGAGACGATCGTGGCGCCTGCAGCGGGCCCGGCTTGTTCGACGCGCAGCCCCATCACCTTGCCCACGACTTGATTCTCTGTGAGGATCGTTCCTTCGGGCTTGGGTCCGGTCGATAGCCCGACCTCGCGGCCAACGAAGAGGGTGGCTTTCTTCGTTTGGCCGAAAGTTCCATAGCCGTCGTAGCCTAGGATCCCCCGAAGAGCACGGCCGTAGAGCTTCTTGTTGCGTTGGTTCATGGCTCTATTCTACTTCGTCGTAGGGCATCGGAAGATCATCCTTGAACTTGGCGAGTTGCTTGTCGAGCCACCCGATAGCGAGCTTCATCTCGCTGAGCTCAGCACCCGTCATGTCGATGGCATTGTCGACGGTGATTTGAGCGAGCGAACGAACTGCGCGCAGCCCGCGACGTGTGGCTGCGGTCAGCCGAATGCGTGCTGCAAAACGTTGCGTTCTCCTCACAGACGTTGCCGCAACGGGCGCAGCACGCAGCGTGTTCACTCGACGAGCAGTTTGGACAAAGACCGTCCATGATCATTCTCCGTGTGGAGTCTTCAGCATCGCCTCCACGTTCAACCCAGGATCGACGATCAGCGCTGCGTCGATGATTGCCTTGGCGAGCGCGAGCGCATCGCCTGCATCGGTGGTGAGCACGATCACCTGAGGCCGCTCGGGTTGGGTTGCGTCGCTGACGACGAACCGAATGTGGTCGGCTCCATCGGGTACGAACACGCCGATGTAGCTCGGCACATCGTTGTCGCCGATGAACGTTCCCTTGATGAGCCTCATCGCTTCACCCGCTTCGGGAACGGCATCCCGTGTTGCTCGGCGTAGCCGTTGGTAGCAGCACGCGCGTTCACGCACTCCTGAAGCGCCTCGATCAGCTCGACGAGACTGATCTCGCCGACCTCGTACTGATGAAACGCGATGTGCGCGACGAGTTGAAGATCATCGATCTTGGTTGCGGGTTTGGTTGCGGTCTTCACTAGCGTCTCCCCTTCGGCGGCAACGTCTTGCGATCGATCATGTCGAGCGAGGCGTTGCTCGGCCCGACTGTGAGTTGTACCGAGCCGTCCGGGGCCCAAAAGACTTCGGCCGCGTGCTCGTGGCGTAGATAGCCGATGACCGCAGCGAGCGCGCTCGATCGATCGTACCGATTGAGGATCGAGGCCAAGGCCTCGGGAATGAGAACTTGGTAGAGCTCGTTCTCGAGATTGATGTCAGCGCCGGTCACTTTCTCGATGTAGGGGAGCAACGCCTTGTCGATGAGCGGGCCCGCTTGTGCCTCGAGCTTGTAGACCTGCTTGGCTGTCGTGCCGATGTACGGCATCGATGGGATTCGATAGAGCTTCATGGTTGTGTGTCCTTTCATTTCTTGGTTTCGTAGAGGTAGCGTTTGGCAAGACAGCGCGCGCAGGAGACGTTGGCCCAATCGCGCGTTGAGCGGAGCGAAGCATTGAACTTGCGACAAGCGAAGTACGTGTTGGTGATCTTTCCAAACTTAGGATGATCGATCTTCACTTCGGATCTGAAGTGCACACGCGGTGCGGTGAATGGGTTAGCAAGGCGATCGCTCATGGCGATGGCTCCTTGGATTGACAGTCGGCACATGTGCAGCCGACTCCGTTTGCTTTCATCCGTTCACCCTCGGCCCACGCTTTCTTTGCGGTCTGGTAGCCGATGCGGTTCTCGACGTAGACGCGAGTCCAGAGTGCTCGATCACCATGGTAGCCGGCGATGCGGAGATAGGTCAGCGCCATCGCTCGAGTCACGGCTTAACCGCCCGTGCGTTCCAAATCTCAGCGCAGCGAGCGCGTGCTCGTTTGCGCATAGACCTATAGCTAGCCGGCGATTCGAATGAATGATCGCGCTTTCGTATTGCGCGTTGATACTCTCGCCAGTCGATCAGCCCGGCGTCGTGCAGCTCGCGGATCTGCTCGTCGGTGATGGTGTCGGCAGTGACCTTCACACTCGCCTCGCTTTCTCGCTCGCGATGCCACGCTCCATCGCGGCCGAGCTCGCGAGCTTCCCTTTGACGATCGCGAGAGCTTCTTCGGGGCTCATCGCCTGCACGTAGCGGATCGACATCCCGCCACCGTTGAAGTAGATCAGCGTCTCGTAGATCGCCGGTTTGCGTCGACGGGCCATGAGCTACCTCCGCTCCGGTTCGCTGAGACGTACTTCGACGCGATAACCACGCTCGTGGTACCAGTCAGCCTCTTGCAGCGCACGGTACTGAAACGTGAACCTCGCGTTGAACCGCATGTGGCACGCGAGAACATGTCGATCGTGCGAGACCCACACCTCGTAGGGCTCGGGTGGTAGATGCTTCCTACAGAGCGGATCGCGACGAGGTTGGAGTTTGTTGTCGGCGAGTCGTGAACCGCCCCAACAGTTGGGGCACTGGTTAGTCAGCATGACTACTTGCTCCTTGCGAGCGGTTGCTCGGTGAAGTGGACCGAGAGCTTGCCGAGCAGCACGCAGAGCGCCCAATCGTTGGGTATCGTCATGTGTCGGCCGGTCTTGTCAAGCCAACGGAAGCGTCGGTGAAACGTGGTGTGCGAGGGTTCGCCGAGTAGACGCATGACTACTCCTCCACCTTGAAGGAGCGCTTCATCGCGCGGGTGTTTGCGGGTACGACACCCTCGGCCAAGCACGCGGCAACGGCGTCGCGAAACTCGATGATCTCGCTCGCGGTGAACGTCTGCGTGGAGTCAGCGACGTGCGCCATGCGGATCTCCTCCATCACGTGCGAGTCGATGAGTGCGTTCCGAATGTCGATACCAAACAGGCGCCAGGTAAAGTTGCGGTACTGCGCGGCCGCGAACGCGCGGGCGGTCTGTTCGACGTGTTCTTGGCTGAAGCGCTTCACGACTCCACCTCGATCCCATCGAGAATGCCGTCGGTGCAGATCACCATCCCCATGATCCGAGCGAGCGCCACACACTCGTGGCGAACGGTCTTGTCAAGCCAACGGAAGCGCCGATGGAATGTAGTCAACGAGCGTTCGCCGACGAGCTTCACGACTTGAGCGCCTTTCCGCCGCCGCGAAGGCTCACGCTCTCGCCCGCTTCGCGACCAGCGTAATAGCCCGAACGGCTGCGCACCGAGTTGCCGATATTCGGCGTCGAGCGGAGCTTGAGATCCTTGCTACGCTTCTTGAACTCCTCCACGACCTCGGCGCGATTGCGCTTGATCACGTCGAGCGTCTTGTTGACGATCACGAGTGCGTGTTGCGAGCGAATCTCGTGCGATGAGCTCGGCGCGAGCATCTTGGGCACCTCCCCGTTTGCGTATTCGCGCTCCTTGGCGCGGCGCGCATACAGATCCTCGTACAGTCGTTTGTGGATCACGTCCGCAGCGCCGAGACGATAGGCCCCCTTCCACTGGCGTGCCACCTGCCCAACGGCTGCGAGATCCTTACCGTTTTCGAGCCACGCCTGATCGGCGAGACGATCCACCTCGTTGACGAGGTACATCCCGACGTACTTCCACGTCTGGACATGCGACTCGCGGCCGAACACCTTGAGGTTGCCGCCCGAGAAGTATCCCTCGAGATCGAGCGAGCCGGCGAGCGCGCTCAAGATGCGATCGCGCCACGCAACGCGCTGCTTCGTGAGTCCATCTTCTATCCCTTCTTCGACGATGCGCTCGGGAACGTTGGGCTCGGGTTCGTTGGTGTCGTTCGCGACCTTGAGCATCGCCTCAGTGATGTCGTGCTCGCTCATCAGCTCGGCGGCGCGCGCCGCGGCCTGAGCGGCTTCGTGCTCGTTGGTCGACTCCGAGAGCTTCATCAACTTGCGGATTCGATCGGCAATCTTTTCTTGCGGCATGACTACTTGCCTCCCCGGATCACCGCTTCGAGCGCGTTTTTGAGCACGTCGTACGCGTCGCGAGTGATGATGTCGAAGCCGTCGCCGCGCGTGGCGAACGGGTGATTTTCGGCTTCGTCCATCGTCGAGAGCACGCCAAGCGTCGCGGTGTATCCCTTGACCTGCAAGAGCGCACGGAATGCGTACAGCCGACTCTGAGCGTCGTCGGGGTTCGCCTGGAACTCCTCGATCCCCCAAAGGAGCACGTCACGTGCCCCGAACCACAGGAATTTGATCCGGCCATCGAGCTCGTAACCGAACGTGCCCGGCATGACGAACGAGCCGTCAGCGGTCGTGAGTTTGCGTGCGACGCGAGTCATCCCTTCGGGCTCGGCGCGCTTCATCATCGACGCGAGGAGCGGTTTGCGAAAGCTCTCGAGGTAGTCCGCGTGCCACTGCAACGAGCCGATCTCGGGCTTGTTGGCAAGGATGGTTTCGTTCTCGAACATGGGTGTGTGTCCTTTCGTTCGTGTTGGCAGGCTCATCAGCCTAGGGATGCCGCCCCAGGGAACGGTGGTGCTGCTCGCCGATCAAAGCACCACCGTTTTCGCCGAGTGTCCTTAGGGGACACAACCTAGGGGCACTCTAGGCGAGAAGCTCCTCTGCGCTGCGGTCACCGAGATCCAGCGACCACACCGGCTGGTACAGCAACTCACCGGCGGCGGACTCGAGCTCCTCGGTGTCGGCCCACGAGCGCCACTCTTCGGTGTGCGCGGCGCGCGTGATCGCGTTCAGGATGGCGGTCTTCGAGTAGCCAGGCTCACGCTCCCATGCGCGGTGCAGGCGTCCAACCATCTCGTCATCCTTGATGCCCGTCGCCTTTATGGCACCGTTGACGACGAGCCCACGAAACACGTCGTCCACGTCCTGCAGGTCGTACCGTTCGAGGATCTGCTCGGTGGACGCCTCGCTCCACTTGCCGACGATGAGGTCAATGCGCTTGCTGGCATCGGCCATGAGCTCGGCGATGTCGGTCTGCATCGTGTCGGCGCCGATGTGCTTGCGCGAGCCCACGAGAACCTTGTCGAACGCAACGATGATGAGGTTGCGGCACAAGTTGCGCCAGAGGCCCAGCGAGACGTTCACCGAGCCCGAGCCGTCGTCAGCGGCCTTGATGCGCACGCAGCCCTTGAAAAACTCGCCCGCGACCGCGTGCTCCGGCCGGATGTTGCTGTGGAAGACCGCATCCAGCGTCATGCGGTAGCCGTTATAGGTGATCGTGCCGCGGGCGTCGCCACCGATACCCTCAGCGGCCTCGCGAGCGACGCGATCCACGTCGAACGCGGCGTAGCGCGGACCCACGACCGAGAACACCTCACGGTTGCCACCCTTGCGAGCGCGCGTGCGGAGCGTGAGCTGACGGTTCTTGTAGACCTCCGAGCCCGCTTTCTTGCTCGCACGGGCGTCCAACTGCTTGGACGTCGACAGCCAATGATTGAGGTTGGTCGCCCGGAGATCCATCGGGCACTGCTTGAGGTAGCTCGCGCCGCCCGGGGTGATGTGGGTCGCGAGGCCATCCATCGCGCGCTCGCTAACGAGCCACGCGTCGCGGTCGGGGCGATGACCTAGCCGCCCATCGGGGAGCGCGACGAGCTCGATCGCGTCCACGAGCTTGTCCTCGCGCCGCTCGGCCGCGATCTGCGCGGTGAATGCGCGCGACAGCTCCGGCAAGCTCGGCTGCTTCTCCCAGTCCTCACGCGAGCGCCGGAAGTTGTCCACGCCGGTCGCGTTGACGCGCGTGCCGATCTCGAACACCGGCGGCGTGGGGCTGAAACCGAGCGACTTGGCGACGAGCTCGTCGCTCTTGGCACGCTGGGCACCTTCGGTGCTGACGAGCGGGTTAGCGCTCGGCGCGACGACCGGAGCGGGAACGGTCTTGATGGTCGGGATCGCTTGGCGAGCGCGATCGACGACCGGGGTGGGCGGCAGCGGCGTCACGTCGACGTCATCGGCGTAGGAGATTTCGTCGGAGAACTTGTTGTCGGTGGTGAGCATGGGAGTGTGTCCTTTTTGGTGTTGATGTTCAGAACGGGTTGCAGAGCATCGCGTCGCCGTCGTTATCAGGGTCACAGAGGCAAGGTCCGCGACCCGAGCGGCAGAGGAGCGGCATGGTCGGCGGGCAACCGAGCGACGCGCACGAAGGCAAATCGAAGTTGGGGAAGGCAGGCACGGCGGTATCGTCGATCGTGTTCACGATGGACGGGGGCACGTCGGGCGCGTCGGGCGTCGTGGGGGCATCGACGCCGCACGCGGCGAGGAGCACGAGGATCAGGGTAAGAGTCCGCATGGCTAATTGACCTCCCTACCGTTAGCCGCCTGCAGGGACTCCGCCCAATCCGACTCGTTGGTCACCTCGAAGCCGTCATCGGTGAGAGTGGCGCCACGAGCGTGCAGGCAAAGCCATCGATAATTGTTGGGGGTGGAACACTCGACGTGCACCGTGCGGGGTTTCTTCGTTTTGGCCTTCGACATCTTGGTTACGATTATTGCTGGATCGGTGCCAGAAATCTACTGAATTCGGTCCCAATAAATTCGGATACTTATGCGAATTTACTCGGATAGTGTTGCGAAAAATACCCACCCCTGAGGTCAAGTTTTCACTGGAATTCGGACGAAATCCGACGTCGGATCGGCGTCAAGCTGAAGGTAAGTTATTGAAATTATTCGAATTGAATCGGAAACTATCGAAACCATTCGGTTGTTTCTGTAATCATTGGAATTATACCCAAGCCTGGGGAGACTCGGACGCATCCAAGTGCTATCCGAGTCTTACCCCCATGCCCCCCTGTAGAACATTTTCCTTGCGTTTGCCGCCGGATCTCGAGGCTGTTCTCGTGCAGCGAGCGCAGGTCGAGAACCTGTCACTCGCTGAGCTCATTCGAAACATCTGCTACACGTGGGCTTACAACGAGCAGCCGAGCACCGATCAGGGATACGCCCAAGCTCGAACGGTCGCGGCGAAGCTTGCACATGACGCAGTAGATCGCGCGCTCGAGTTGCTCCCCGAGCGCTACGAAGACGTCCAAACGTTCATCAACGAGGCGAACGCTCGACAGGTTGCGAAGCGGATACGGAAACACGGCAACGGATAGTCTCCTCGTCGTTTGGTACGTTGGGGGTGATGGAAGATTTCAACGAAGAGATCCCCACCCCCGTGATGCGAGCAGACGATCCCAAGATCCCACAAACTGTGATCGATCAACTCTCGTCACCCGACGACGAAGAAGCCTTGGATGAACCACACGGATACGTGATCCCTACGACGATGCGCATCATCAACAAGAGTGGCTACCCGTTGGAGTATCATTCCGAAGGAGCGATCGGCCTCGATCTCCACGCGGTGACCGGTCGCGACTCAATCCTCATCGAGCCCGGTCGGCGATGGCTCATCGACACGGGCATCACGATCGAGCTCCCCGATGGATTCGGCGCGTTCGTGCAACCTCGATCGGGCATCGCACGTGATCATGGCGTCGTCGCCGTGACCGGAACGATCGATCGCGACTATCGTGGCTCGATCAAGGTCAACGTGATCAACCATGGACACGATCCATACAAGGTCCTCGCTGGAGATCGCATCGCTCAGCTCGTGCTCGTCCGCACCGAGCGTGTGCACATCGTCGAAGTTGAAGAGCTCTCGATCACCGATCGCGGTGATCACGGATTCGGTTCGAGCGGTCGATAGTGCCAACCGTTCGCGTGAACCGAAACGATGAGCCTTACGACGTATTCATAGGCCGAGGGTCGATCTGGGGGAACATGTACACGCACCTTACATCGAAGGTTCCTGGCGTGATCAAGGTGGGCTCACGCACCGAAGCGATCGCGAAGTACCGTGCTCGGATCTTGATGCTGCCCCGGCTACTCGAGCGGCTCCCTGAACTCGTCGGTAAACGTCTTGGCTGTTTCTGCAAACCTCACGAGCAGTGTCACGGTGACGTGCTGATCGAGCTGATCAAGGAGCGAGGCCTCGAGTGAGCCTGATCATCGGTGTTGCGATCTCGTTCGTGCTGTTGCTCTTCGAGTTCATCATCCGGTACGCGGCTCGCAGCCTACGATGCGCGATCTGCTACGAGCCCACAGACGCCTGCGAATGTGCCTTCAGGAGGAAATGAAGATGGCGGAACCAGCAAGGATCCTATCGAGAGAGGAACAAGCTCAGAGACTATTCGAGGCGCGACCTACTCGTGCATGCGAGCTCGCTCGCCAGCGTGGAATGCCGCTTCCGAACACGCCAGAGGCTCGCGCCACGGTGATCGGCTCTTGCGTCATCGCGTCTGCGATCGATCAGGCATCCGACGATCTCTGCGTCATGTTCGACCGCCTGATCGATATCGTCGCGAGGAAGTAGCTAGCCGAGCATCTCGATCAGCTGCTTGAATCGCGCGATCTCGACGATGAGCCCGCCCGTGTAGAGCACGATGAGGAGATCTAGATCGGTCGGCTTGGTGACTACTCGCCAGAGCCACGTCGACGATCGCAACCGCCTAGGAACCAGGCGACCACCCACGTTGTCACGATGATCGTGGCTGCGAGGAGCACGGCTCACGCGCCGATCGCGCCGTCGACCAGGAGATCGAGGTACGCCGTACCGGCACCATCGGCCGAGACCGTGATCGTCGGATGGCCGGGGCCGTCGACGTTGGCATCGACGAGCCAATTGGTCGCGATCGTCGTGCGCTTGAGCAAGCGCGGCCGAGCTCGTTGGATGTTGGCGTTGCCGACGTTCGCGCCGGTGTTGTCCGCCATCCAGATCGCGCGCGACTGCGCCTGCGTCAAGGCGCCCGCCGCAAACAGGCCGTAACCAAGAGTGAAGGCCTTGGCCATATTCTTGATCGGTCCGTTGAGAGAGTCGGTGAGCAGATCGGGCGAAGCCGCGCCCGTCGAGGTGATCGTACCGGTGTCGACGCCGGCTGCGGTCATCAAGTAGCGAAGCCGATTGTGACCCTGAAACACAAGAGCGATGGTAATAGCCATGACGAGTTCTCCTTGCGCCTCAGGCGCCGATCGTGCCGGGGGTTGCGATATCGAGGTAGCAGGAACCGGTGCCGTTCGCCGTGACAGTGAGTGTGGGGTGCCCACCACCGTCGACGTTGGCATCGATGAGCCATTCGGTCGCGAGCACCTCGCGCTTCGTGAGGAGCTGCATGGCCCGCTGGATGCGGATGTTGCCGAGGTTGGCGCCCGTGTTGTCGGCGAGCCAGATCGCGCGGCTCTGTGCCTGCGTGAGCGCGCCAGCGGCGAACAGACCGTAACCGAGCGTGAACGCCTTCGCCATCTGGCGAATCGTCCCGTGCGTACCGGCCGAGTCGGTGAGTAGATCCGGCGTTGCGCCGCCGGTCGTCGTGATCGTGAGCGTGGTCGTGCCGGTCGTATTGCAGATCAGCAAGTACCGCAGCCGATGTTGGCCTTGGTTCACGAGGGTTGCGGCGATCGCCATGATGAGATCTCCTTGTCGGGTACACAAAGCATAGGAGATATCACCGAGTTAGCGCAAATTTAGTGTGATCACTCACCTATTGCTAACTTCGCGATCGAGCGTCACGTGTGAGCTCAAGTTGATCAACCACGGTCGATTTCCCAACTAGAGCGTGCGTTTCTCCGCACGCGTCGACATAGAAGACGGCAGCTCGACAACGCGAAGCTCTGCAGGCGCCGAGCGCGCGAGCTCGCACTGTTCGATGTCGGCAAACTCGGGATCGGCGGCGGCGTTCATCTCGCGCTCGCTCATCTCGAGGATCCGCTCCATCCCCTCGCGCCACGGCATCGCGAGGTGACGCCCGTTGCGACGGTTGAAGCCGACGAAGCCGGCATGATAGGCGCGCGGCACGAACGGGTAGATCGTCCACCACAAGTTTTTGCGCATCACGCGATGGATCAGCCCGTCTTGGCTAGCCGCGCCAGCGGGAAGATCCGGATCGTTTAGGACGCGCGTGCAGTAGTCGATCTGGTTGTCGTAGTACGCACGGCACGCGTGCTCGAGGAACGCGCACATGAGATCGGTCTTCATTGATACGCCGATCGACTGGTAGCTGATGTGGCGGTAGACCGCGCTCAGATCGCCCGTGTCGTGGAGCTTCTTCGTGCGGGCATAGTCAATGTCCGAGAAAAAGCTCTCGGTGGGCTCGATCTTGCGGCCGAGATTTTGATTCCTGCACGCCGAGACACACACCGCTTCGTCGTCGAGCTCGTGCGCGGCCTCGTGAAACTCGAAGTAGTCCTCCGAGACCAAGATATCGTCCTCGATCGTGTAGACGATCTCACTCTTGCAGAGGTACGCGTCGCGGTACGTCTCCATGAAGTTGTACGCCGTGCCGCGATACTCGTGCTTGCGCTTGGCGATCCGTCGCTGGAACCGATCACTGGGCATGAGCTCATTGATCACCTCGACGACGCGAGGATCGTGGTCGCGATCGAGCGAGAACAGGTAGAGCATGTCCTCGGCGCCGCGCGCCATCGCGACTCGCGATAAGGTCGCAGCGAGGAACTCCGGTCGCTGGAAACAAGGCACGACGACGACGGAGAGCACGCCGTCACCATACAAACTCCCATCCTGTCAAGCAAGTTTGCGACTATTTGAGTCTCGCGAGCAGTTCTGCCGCCTTGAGCTTGAAGAAGCGTTGATGCTCCTCAAAGGCCTTGCGGGCTAGATAGCTCATGTAGCCGAGCTGATCGGGGCTCATCTGCGTCAAGAAAGCTACTGAGTCGGTGATCTGCGTCGGCGAGACGAACATCCGCGTGTGGAGCTCGCGATGCCTTATCCCACCCACGATCAACCGGCCGTAGTTCGGCCGCACGTGATAGCTCATCGGCGCCATGTCGGTCGTCACGATGATCGCCCCGCACGATAGGCCCTCGGCGATGTAGTGCCCCCATCCTTCGACCTCAGACGGACAGATGTGGAACCGTGCTGCATTCATCTCGCGCTTGAGCGTGTCGTTCGAGACGTGCTGTTGCCAGACCCGACCGTTGAACGAGCGATCGATCGGCGAGCCGGAGATCACGGTGAGCGACGGCAACACGATCGCCTCTTTCGACGACCATGCATCGAGCACAGCGTTGGTTCCCTTCGCGGTCGAGTTGCCGACGACATGAATCGCCCGATCCTCACGAAGCACGGTCGGATCGTTCATGTCGCGCGATAGAAACCCGGTGAACTCGCTCGCGAGTCCACGCCGCTCGAACCACTCTTTGAGCTGCGTACTCTTGGCCCACAGCTGCGTGAACTTGGGAAGGTGTTCGAGGTAGCTCGCATCGAGCCATTCGATGTTAAAGATGCCGACGTGCCAGTGCGCCGTGGGAAGCCAACGCTTGTCGAAGAGCTCTAGGTAGATGTTGAGATCGGCCTCTGGATTCCTTCGATGATTGTCAAGCTCCCAGTCCATGTACTCCACGTCATGGCCGAGCTCCCCCAGAAACTTCTTCAACACCTCGATGTCTCGCGATAGGCCAACCCCGTTGGCTTTCGTGACGAGATGTATCTTCACGCCACCTTTTCCCAGCTGAGCGCAGCAAAGGTTTTGGGGCCTATGACGCCGTCAGGCTGAAGACCGTGGGCCGTCTGGTAATTCTTGACCGCGGCGTCAGTGTCGGAGTCCCAAACTCCGGTCGCGTTGAGTGGGCCTTGCCTTGAGCCACCGAGAATTGCGATTCGCTTCTGCACATCAACAATGCGTGGATCAACGCCGCTCGACGAGCTCAGATAGTGAAAGCGGTTCACGTCGACGGTTCGCGCAAACGCGGACGGTTGCAAGTTTGTCGACGGGAATCGAATGCAGTCACCTTGAAACTGTTGGAGCCAGAAACCACTCTTGTCCCACGGTCTGGGCACGCGGTAGTAGTCGTGTGGATCAGATCCCAACGGTCCGATGTGAGGCCACGAAACCGTGCCCGTGTAGAGCGGTTGATCAGCCGGTACAACGTAGCTTGTCTTCACCCACAGCGGACAGCGCGCGAGAAACGGCATCGATACGTTGTCGAGCCCAGTGTCGGGATCGGCGATCTGTCCGTTCGACGTGTAGACTACGGGTGGCGATCCGTAGGCCGACTCGAGCGCGACGATGAACCGCTCCGTGAGATCTCCGATCTCCGAGATCGATCGTCCTGTTTTCTTCACACCGCCTGGAAATTCGAGATCGAATGCTGGAATGAAGTCCTTCCCCTTGACGATGTCGCCCGCAGCATCGACGAACACCTTGACCTGATCCTCGGGCGATGGTGCGCCTTGCCA